>OJKQ01000991.1_pt1 | contig 14862 bp, 14 predicted proteins | sample 1596641 | NCBI WGS metagenome assembly OJKQ01 (sample SAMEA4350167, study PRJEB24818) | metagenome | biome: human; feature: gut; material: faeces | place: Denmark | collected 2013-09 | reverse complement strand
GGCCTGAAGCAGGCCATCGAGCACGTGCTGAAGTTCAAAGTCGTTGAGCTGAAGACCGACCCGCAGCTGATGGGCGCTCTGGGTGCTGCCGAGTACGCTCGCCAGAAGGGTCTCGCCAAGAAGTAAGCCACCCCGGCCGGAAAGGAGCAAACTATGAATCCTGTGGTTGCAAAAGTCCTGAAAAAGACGCTCACCACTTCCGCCACCGTCGTCGGTGCGCTGTTTGTGGTGTACTTCTGGAATCTGGACCAGAAGCTGATGGGCTGGCTCTATAAGCAGGTCAACACCATGTTCGACCGCAAGCCCACCGACATCAAGTTCTGAGCAAATACAAATAGGAACCGCCGCTTTCCATTACGGAAGCGGCGGTTTTTTGCTGCCCTCAAAGATATCTGCCCGTGATGCTGCCGGGATCTTGCCGGATCTCCTCCGGCGTGCCGGCGGCGACAATACGGCCGCCCGCATCACCTCCGCCGGGGCCCATGTCGATGACATAGTCGGCACTGCGGATCACATCGAGATCGTGCTCAATGACGACGACGGTCGCGCCGCGATCGAGCAGCGCCTGGAACACGCCCAGCAGCACCCGCACATCCAGCGGGTGCAGGCCGATGCTTGGCTCGTCGAACACGAACACGGAATCCGTCTGGATGCGCCCGATCTCGCTGGCCAGCTTCAGCCGCTGCGCCTCGCCGCCGGAGAGGCTCGGCGTCTCCTCACCGAGCGTGAGGTAGCCGAGGCCGAGCTGCTGCAGCACCTGCAGCTTCTGGCTGACCGTTTTTCTGTCGGCGCAGAACGGGAGCGCGGTGTTGACGTCCATGTCCATCAGCTCCGGCAGGGAAACGGACTGTCCCGCCTTGTTCGTCAGCTGGATATCATAAGCCGCGCGTGCGTAACGCGAGCCGCGGCAGTCCGGACAGGGGATGCTCACATCCGGCAGAAACTGCACGTCCAGGCTCACCACGCCCGTACCGTCGCAGCCGGGACAGCGCAGCGAGCCGGTATTGTAGGAAAAATCGCCGGCCTTGCAGCCGCGCGCCTTCGCATCCGGCGACCGGGCATAGAGCTTGCGCAGTTCGTCGTGCACGCCGGCATAGGTGGCCACGGTGGAACGGACATTGATGCCGATGGGCGTCGCGTCGATGAGCTTGACGTGTGCGATGCCCTCGGCGCTGACCGCCCGGACGTGCGGCGGCAGCGCGCTGCCGCGGATACCGGCCTCCAGCGCGGGGATCAGGCTCTCGAGCACCATGGTCGTCTTGCCCGAGCCGGACACGCCGGTCACGACCGTCAGCCGCCCCTTGGGAATGGCGACCTCCAGCGGCTTGACCGTATGGATCTGCGACGTGGACAGGCGAATCGTTCCGTGCGCAAACAGGTTCGCTTTTCCGGCGCGCGGGCGCAAGGGTGCCTCCGGTGCTCCGGACAAAAACGGTCCGATCTGTGAGGCGGGATCTGCCGCGACTGCGGACACCGTGCCCTGTGCAATGACGCGACCGCCCTTTGCGCCGGCCTCCGGCCCCATCTCAATGATCCAGTCGGATTCCTTCAGGATCTGCGTGTCGTGATCGACGAGAATGACGGAATTTCCGTCCGCCACGAGGTCGTGCATCACTCCGGTGAGGCCCACGATGTTGGCCGGGTGCAGACCGATGCTCGGCTCATCGAGCACATAGAGCACGCCGGTCGTGCGGTTGCGCACGGCGCGGGCCAGCTGCATCCGCTGCCGCTCGCCGGTCGAGAGCGTCGCCGCGGAGCGGTCGAGCGTCAGGTAGCCGAGCCCCAGGTCGAGCAGCCGCCGCGCCGTGCCCGTAAAAGCCTCGCAGATGCTCCCCGCCATGGGGCGCATCTCCTCCGGCAGGCTGTCCGGCACGCCCTGCACCCAGTCATACAGCTCCGAGAGCGTCATCGTGCACGCTTCGTCCAGTGAAATGCCCCGCAGCTTCGGCGCGCGGGCCGCAGCGGACAGGCGCGTGCCATGGCAGTCCGGGCACACGTCCTCTTTCAGAAACTTCTCGACGCGCTTCATGCCCTTCTCGTCCTTGACCTTGGCAAGCGCATTTTCCACGGTATAGACGGCATTAAAATAAGTAAAGTCCAGCTCTCCCGCCTGATTGGAGTTTTTGGCGTGGTAGAAAATGTGCTTTTTCTCCGCCGGGCCATGGTAGACGATGTCCTTCTCCCGCTCCGTCAGGTCGCGAAACGGCACATCCGTGCGCACGCCCATCTCCCGGCAGACGTCCGTCATCAGCGACCACATGAGGCTGTTCCATGGCGCCACCGCCCCCTCGTCGATCGTGAGCGAATCATCCGGCACCAGGGACGCCATGTCCACCGTGCGCACACTGCCCGTGCCGCCGCATCTTGGGCACGCGCCCTGCGAGTTGAAGGCCAGCTTCTCGGCGCTCGGTGCGTAAAAATGCACGCCGCACTCCGGGCAGGTCAGCTCCTTGCCCGCGGCGACCAGCAGCGTCGGCGGCAGGTAGTGCCCGTTGGGGCAGCGGTGGCTGGCGAGGCGGGAATACATGAGCCGCAGACTGTTCAGGAGCTCTGTCCCCGTGCCGAACGTGCTGCGGATGCCGGGCACGCCCGGGCGCTGGTGCAGCGCCAGCGCCGCAGGAACGTACAGCACGTCATCGACGCTGGCTCTGGCGGCCTGCGTCATCCGGCGGCGCGTGTAGGTCGACAGCGCCTCCAGATAGCGGCGCGAGCCCTCGGCATACAGCACGCCCAGCGCCAGCGACGACTTGCCGGAACCGGACACGCCCGCGATGCCGACGATCTGATTCAGCGGAATGTCCACGTCAATATTTTTCAGGTTGTGGACCTTTGCTCCACGTACAAGCATATGATCGACCATGGGTCATGCATCCTCCTTTTTGAATTCATTCCGCGACAATACCAACTGCAAACAAGAAAAATCCGAACCTCTGTCCCTTCGGACAAAGGTTCGGATTTTTGATTTGGTGGAGACGGAGGGATTCGAACCCTTGACCTCTCGGATGCGAACCGAACGCTCTCCCAGCTGAGCTACGCCCCCACAAGGCTTGTTTATTATAGCACATTTTTCGCATTTGTAAAGCCCATTTTTTCTGTTCCCGCGATTTTTTGTGCAAAAAGTCCCGCGCAAGAAAATTGCATCCCCCACTTGCGCAATCGCCGCTTTTGTAGTAGAATACGCTTACGTGGCCATTGACAAGGCTGCACTAGTCGGGGAGCCAGCGGTGTCCTGTACCTGCAATCCGCTATAGCAGGGATGAATTCCCGCCCCCGGATAGGCCGATGTGTCGTCTGCCCGCAGTAAGCGGCGTTGAAGGTTCGGTCCCGCGCAACGGAGCCCTGTGAACCATGTCAGGCGGGGAACCGAGCAGCATTAAGCAGGTCACTCCGTGTGCCGTGGGGGCGCCGGGCCCGAGCTGGCTGCTGTGGTAACGGGCATGTCGTCTATTCAAAGGTGGGTGTGCAGTCTTGTCAATGGTCACGTTTTTTCATGTTTTCCGCTCCCGGAGGTGAAGCGCGCAATGTATCAGGCTCTCTACCGCAAATACCGGCCGAAGACGTTTGACGACGTCGTCGGTCAGGAGCATATTACCGAGACGCTGAAAAAGCAGGTCGAGACCGGACGGCTGTCCCATGCCTACCTGTTCATCGGCACGCGCGGCACCGGCAAGACCACCTGCGCCAAGATCCTGGCCAAGGCGGTCAACTGCGAGCACCCGGTCAACGGCAATCCGTGCAATCAGTGCGCCGCCTGCCGCGGCATCGACGACGGGTCGATCCTCGACGTGGTCGAGCTCGACGCCGCGTCCAACAACGGCGTGGACAACGTGCGCGCCCTGCGCGACGAGGCGGTGTTCTCCCCCGCCAATGTGCGCAAGCGTGTGTATATCATCGACGAGGTGCACATGCTCAGCACCTCGGCATTCAACGCCCTGCTGAAAATCCTCGAGGAACCGCCGGCGCACCTCATGTTCATCCTTGCGACGACGGAACTGCACAAAGTCCCGGCGACGATCCTCTCCCGCTGCCAGCGGCACAGCTTCAAGCGCATCCCGGTCGATACGATCGCCGCGCGCCTGAACTATGTGGCGCAGCAGGAACACCTGAACCTGCAGCCGGACGCGGCCGCGCTGCTCGCCCGCATGGCGGACGGCGGTATGCGCGACGCGCTGACGCTGCTCGACCAGTGCTCCGGCAGCGATGTCATCACGACCGAAACGGTCATCTCGGCCATGGGCCTTGCCGGCAACCTGCGCACGGCGCAGCTGCTGCAGAGCATCGCCGATGGCGACACCGCAAAAACACTGGAACAATTCCGCAGCCTCTGGCAGGACGGGAAAGACCCCGCCGCCCTGCTCGACGAGCTGAGCATGCTCCAGCGCGACCTGCTCATGCAGGCCGTCGCCCCGCGCGGCGGGCGTGAGCTGCTCTCCGGCGGATACGACAGTGAAACGCTGCAGACCCTCTCCGGCGCTTTCACGCCGGCGCAGCTGCTGGCAAACCTGCAGAGCATTCAGGACGCGCTCACCGCCATGGCGGCGCAGCCCAACCCGCGCATCGCGGCGGAGCTTTGCCTGATCCGGCTCTGCCGGCCGGAGCTGTGCGACGATGTGCCGACGCTGTGCGCGCGTGTGGACAAGCTCGAACAGGCCGTGCGCAGTGGGGACATCCCGGCCACGGCGGCGTCCGCTCCGGCAAAGCCCGAGCCGAAACCGGTTCACGACGATGTTCCCCCTTGGGAGCAGCCAACGCCGCCGGTCTCCGCGCCGAAGGCAAAGCGCGAACCGAAGCCAGTGCACGACGATGTCCCCCCGTGGGAGCCGCCCGCACCGCCGGCCTCTGCGCCAAAGGCGAAGCCGGAGCCGAAGCCGGTATACGATGATGTTCCACCGTGGGAGCCGCCCCCGGAGCCGGTTGCTCCCCCCGAGGAGCGGCCGCCCTGGGAAACGCCGCCCGCACCGAAACCGGCCCCACGCCCGGCGCCAAAGGCAGCGCCCGCGCCCGGGCCGGCCGCGCCCCCCATCCCGGAACCGGAGCCGGTCCCCGAACCCGCTCCAGAGCCGGAGTCCACCCCCGCGCCCACCGGCGCGTTCGACTGGCAGGCGCTGTGCGCGTATATGGAGCAGGAGCTCCCGGTCGGCATCTACTATTTTCTGCTCGACCCGCTGCAGGCGACCGGCGAGCTGCGCGACGGCACGCTGACGCTGCATTTCAGCCAGCAAATGGTTTACCCGATGTTCAACAAGCCGGAGATCGCAGAAAAATTCCGTCTGGCCGTGCAAAAACTGACCGGTCAAAACGTCCGCGTGGTCATGCAGCCGATGGACACGGTCACGCAGATCAATCAGCGCAAGATCGAGGAACTGGCACACTTTCCGAACGTAACGATCCGATAATAAAAATTTTTTGATGCACAGGAGGATACAAATATGGCAAGAGGCGGTTTTCGCGGCGGTTATGGTGGCATGAATCAGGCCAACGTGATGAAACAGGCACAGAAGATGCAGCAGGACTTCCTGCGGATGCAGAAAGAGCTGGAGGAAAAAGAGTTCACGGCCAAGTCCGGCGGCGGCATGGTCTCGGCAACGGTCAACGGCAACCGCGAGGTCACGAAGATCGAGATCAAGCCCGAAGCGGTCGATCCCGACGACGTCGAGATGCTCGAGGATCTGGTGCTGGCAGCCGTCAACGAGGCGCTGCGCCAGTACGAGGCCGCTTCCGACGCCACGGTCAGCAAGATCACCGGCGGCATGAAGCTGGGCTTCTGAACCCATAAAAATCAGCACGCACTGTCTCAGGACGGTGCGTGCTTTCATTTGCGCAAAAAGGCGTGCTCCTCGCGCTGGACGAGGCCGAGCGCCGGGTCAAAGCAGGCGCGGCCGCGCAGGACACAGGTCTTGCCGTAGCGCGCGCGGAGGTTATCGAGCGTGATATCGAGCTGCCGCTGGCGCGCGCGGTGCTCCGCATCCTCGAACAGGTCGAGCTGGTGCGGCGCGCACGCGGGCACGAGATCCAGCGCGCGAATGCCGATGCTGCGCAGCGGATCAGGCCACAGGTGCGCCTGCTCGCACAGGGCCAGCGCCGCGTCGAGCAGCTCGCTCGTCAGGTCGGACGGATGCCGCAGCGCCATGCGGTGGCTGCGCCAGTGCAGGTCGGCCGTGCGCACGCTCAACTCCACCGTGCGGCACTGATACCCCTCCAGCCGCAGGCGCGCCCCCACGCTTTCCGCCAGCGACAGGAGCGCCGCGCGCGCATCCGCCTCGCAGATGAGGTCGCGCGGCGCGGTGGCGCTGTTTCCGATGGACTTCGGCGGCGGCAGATCCGCGATGCAGTGCACCGGCGCGGGATCGTACCCGTTGGCGTAGGCGTGCAGCAGCCGCCCGCCCTTGCCCAGGCGCTGCTCGAGCACGTCGGCGTCCGCCGCCGCGAGCGCGCCGACCGTGCGGATGCCCAGCCGCTCGAGCTGCCGCACCGAACTGCGCCCGGCGAAGAGCAGGCTGCTGACCGGCAGCGGCCAGACCATGTCCGCAAAGCGCGCACGGTCAATGACCGTCACGGCGTTCGGCTTGCGGTAGTCCGAGCCGAGCTTTGCGATCGCCTTGCACCACGACACGCCGACGCTCACCGTCAGGCCCGTGGCATCCAGCACGCGCTGGCGCACCTCCTGCGCCGTGCGCAGCGCGTCCTCACGGCCGACGCAGCCGGTCATGTCCAGCCAGCACTCATCCATGCCGAACGGCTCGCACCGGTCGGTGAAGCCGGCATAGATCTCGCGCACGCGGCGCGAATAGTCGTAGTAGAGCTCGAAGTCCGGCGGCAGGATCGTCAGCTCCGGACACTGCTGCCGTGCCGCCCAGAGCGTCATGCCCGTGCGCACCCCGGCTGCGCGCGCCATCTGATCCTTGGCCAGAATGATGCCGTGGCGCAGCTCCCGCTCCCCGCCGACCGCCACCGGCCGCCCGCGCAGCTCCGGATGGCGCAGCAGCTCGATGCTCGCATAGCAGGCGTTGATATCCGAATGTAAGATCATACGGTCCATAGCGCTTTCTCCAGCAAAGAGATTATCTCTATTATAAATCTCTTTTCAAGATATTTAAAGCGTTTCCTTATCTAATTCGGATATTTTTCTTGCGTTTTTTCGTCCGATACGATATATTGTATCTGAGGTGCTGCATATGTACAAAACCTTTGGTGAAACGATCGCTTCCCTGCGCCGCGCGCACGGCATGCGCCAGCAGACGCTGGCGGACGCACTGGCTGAGGCCGGTGTGCCCGTGTCGAACCAGGCTGTGTCGAAGTGGGAAAATGACGCCACGCTCCCGAACGCGCAGCAGTTTCTGACGCTGTGCCGCGTGCTGGACGTGGACGATATCGCGGGCACGTTCTCCGGCGGGGACGCCGGCGGCCTGCTCGCCGGGCTGAACGCGGAGGGCCGCCGCCGCGCGCTGGAATACATCGCGCTCCTGCGCGAGAGCAAGCGCTTTGCCGCCGCGCCGGAACCGGCCGTGCTGCGCAGCCTGCCGCTGTACTCGCTGGCCGTCTCGGCCGGCACGGGCCAGTTTCTCGACGGGGAGAGCTATGAGATGCAGCCGGTCGGCCCGGAAGTGCCGGAGGCGGCGAACTTCGGCGTGCGCGTGGCGGGCGACAGTATGGAGCCGCGCTTTCTCAGCGGGCAGACCGTCTGGGTGCACCAGCAGCCGACGCTCGACCCCGGCGAGATCGGCGTGTTCCTCTACGACGGCAGCGCCTATCTCAAGCAGCTCCGGCGCGACGGCGGGCGCGTGTTTCTGCACTCGCTCAACCCGGCCTATGCCGATCTGGAGGTCTCGGACGCACTGCCGCTGCGCGTGCTGGGAAAAGCGGTGTCGTGATAAAAGCAAAAAACGCCCTGCGGAAATCATGTGTTCCGCAGGGCGTTTTTCAGTTATGCCTCGTTCCAGTGCAGCAGCCGCTCGGACAGCTCCGCGACCGTCTGCACCGTGGTCACCGCGCCGGCGGCCTCCAGCTCGCCCGGCTCGGCATAGCCGTAATACACGCCGAGACACGGCACGCCGCAGGCAGCAGCGCCGGTGACATCATACTTCCGGTCGCCGACCATGAGCGCCGCCTCCGGTGGCGTGTGCGTCTCGGCGAGCGCCGCCGCGACGGCCTCCGCCTTCGTGCTGCGCGAACCGTCATATTCGCAGCCGATCACGCAGTCAAACAGCCGCTCCATATCGAAACGCTGCAGGATCGTGCGCGCCATCGGCGTGGGCTTCCCGGTCGCGACCGCGACGCGAAAACCGTGCGCACGCAGCCGCTCGAGCAATTCCGGAATGCCGGGATAGAGCGTGCACTCATAGATGCCGACAGGCAGATACCGCTCCCGGTAGCGTGCGACCGCCGCCTGCGCCTGCTCGGGTGTCATGGCATACAGCTCCGAGAACGAATCGAGCAGCGGCGGACCGACAAACTTGCGCAGGCGCGCCGTGTCCGTCTCATGGATGCCGAAGCCCTCAAGCGCATACTGCACGCTGCGCAGGATGCCCTCGCCGGTGTCAAACAGCGTGCCGTCAAAATCAAATAATATCGTCTTGATCATAAAAATTCTCCCTCGTCAGGATGAAAAAAGGATAGCATCCCGGGGCGAAATTGTCAACGGCCGCACCGGATGCATACGCTGTAGCAACCTGAAAAATGTGAGGTTTCGCCATGAACAACGGACTGGAAACACGCTACTTTCTCAGCGCCCTGACCGGCGCGGGCTACTACGCACTGCACAGACAGTTTCTGCGGCCGCCGGAGCGCTATTTCTGCATCCTCAAGGGCGGGCCGGGCTGCGGAAAATCCACATTCCTCAAGCGCGTCGGCGACGCCGGGCGCGCAGCCGGGCTGGCCGTCGTCCGGCTGCACTGCGCGGGCGACCCCGCCTCGCTCGACGGGGTCTATTTCCCGGAAAAACGCTCCGGCTTCTTCGACGGCACGGCACCGCACACCGTCGACCCCGCGCTCTTCGGTGCGAGCGGCGAATATCTGGATCTCGGCACGTTCTGCCGCACGGAGGCGCTCGACACGGCGCGCATCCGCGCCCTGAACGCCGACTGCGCCATGTTCCGCCTGCGCGCGCAGCAGTACCTCACGGCGGCGGCCGCGCTCGATGCGCGCGCTACGCCGGGGCTGGTCTATCCCGAGGACCGGGAGGCAGCGCGCCGCCGGGCAAAGAGCATCTGCACGCGGGAATTCGGCACGCCGGGCAAGGGCACGGAGCCCGGCCGGTGCGAGCGGCTGTTTTTAAGTGCCATCACGTGTGAGGGGCGAATTTTCTTCCCTGAGACGATCGCCGCGCACTGTGCGCGCGTATACCTACTTGACGACGGCTGCGGCCTGGCGGAAGAATTTCTGCGCATCGTGCGCACGCACGCCGTCCGGTGCGGGCTGGACGTTCTCTCCTGTCCCGACCCGCTCATTCCGTCGCGCACGCAGGCGGTGCTCGTACCGTCGCGCGGCGTGGGCTTCCTCGCCGGAACGCCGGACGACGTGCCGGATGGACTGACGCAGCGGCACATCCGGCTCGATGTACTGCCGGACCCGGTGCGCCAGCGGGCACTGCGCCGCACCATGCGCAGCGACACCCGGCAGCAGCAGCTCGCCCTCGCAAGCGCAGTGGAGCAGCTGCGCATGGCCAATCTCCTGCACAACGAGCTGGAGGCCGTCTACCGGCCGTGTATGGACTTTGCCGCGCTGACCACATTCACGGACCGGTACCTGCGCACCTTCCCCGGCACATGAGCGCAAAGCACCCCGGCAGGACGCACACGGTCCCGCCGGGGTGTTCGTTTGCAATTTTCTCAGCAGCAGGGCGAAAAGCACGGATTGCAGCACAGGTTCAGCAGGCACATATCCGCGCACCAGCTGCCGGTGCCGAAGCCGCTGTTCGGATAGCCGGCGCTGTAGGTCGCATACGCATCGCCGCCGCTCTCGAGCTGGTGCAGCAGGCGCTGAAAGTCCGGATTCGTCGGATCCATCTCGGCCGCGCGCCGCGCATCCGCCAGCGCCTGCACGCGGTTGCCCGCGCCGGAATTCGCCATGGCACTCAGGGCATACCAGTTGGCGTCGCGCTCGGCCGCCGGCACGCCGGACAGCGCCTGCAGCGCCTCGGCAAAATGCCGCGTCTGGATAAAGTTCACCGCCGCCTGATATTCCGGCCGGATACCGGGGTCACGCTGTGCGCCCCAGCCGCCATAGGCACCATAGCCGCCCGCCTGGCCGTAACCGCCGGTCGCGCCATAGCTGTTGGCTTTGCCGTTTTTGATCGCGTCATAGGCCGCGTTGACCTCATTCATTTTTTCCGTCGCGTGCGGGTCGTCCGGATTCAGATCCGGATGATATTTTTTGGCCAGGCGGCGATAGGCCGCCTTGATCTCCTCTTCGCTCGCGTCTCTGGAAACACCGAGAACTTCATACGGGTCTCTCATTCGGCGCTCCTCCCGATCTTTCGTTTTTTCATGGCCGCCTCGTAGCGCAGCCATACGCCGGAGTACAAAATATTGCGCAGCAGCTCCACGTCCTGCAAAACCGGCAGCGCCTCAAACGCCGCCGAACACTCGCCGAGCAGCATCGTCAGCAGCGCGTGCAGGTCCGCATCCTGCGGCAGCGTGCGCAGCGGGTTATAGCGCCCGTGCCGGAGATCCTCCGGCAGGTCGATCACCGCGTCGAGCAGATAGATGAACCGCCCCAGTGCCTCGCCAAACGGGCGCAGGCGCGCGTCCCAGAGGTCATCCGTCACAAAGATCTCGCCCATCAGGCGGCCAAAGCAATTCGCCGCGGCATCCGGGTCGCCGGTGTCGGCCTGCTCGATGGCGGAAAGCTCCGCCATGCACTGCTCGATCGCGGCGCATTGGCGCGGCCAGCGTGCGCGCACGGCTGCGCACCGGGCGCTGAGCGCCTCCGCCTCCCAATATTTCAGCGCGCTGCCGTCATCCTGCCAGTCGTCGCGGCAATTGTTGTACGCCAGCACGACGTTCATATCGGCAGCGTACTCGGTGTAGCGTGTCTGCCAGTAAAAATGTTTGCGCAGCGGGTGCGCAGGGCAAACCTCCATGCCGCGCTCCTCGTCCGCTTCGTACAGCGCCGAGAGCAGCAGCACCAGGAACGTCATGTCATACGTCAGCGTCAGGCGGCCGGAAAAGCCGTGCCGCTGCTTGAGCACCCGGCACAGGCCGCAGTAGCAGCCCTTATAGCGATCCTTCTGCGCCTGCGTCAGCCCCTCCAGATTTGCGATCACATATCCGAACATACGGCTGCGCCTCAGGTTTTCCGCTGGAAGGACGTGCCGCATTTGCGGCAGACGATATTGATCTTGCCCTTGCCGCGCGGCACACGCAGGCGTGTCCGGCAGGCCGGGCACTTGAAAAAGCGGTAGTCATGCCGCTGATGCCAGCGATCCACAGCGCCGCGCCACGCGCTGGTTATTTTATACTTCTGGCGCAGATACGCACCGTTTTCCTGCTGACGGCGGTAGACATTGCGCGAGAGCATACGAAAATAAATGACGATCAGGCCAACGACCGCCAGCGACCACAGGATGCGCGCCGCATAACCGTGCACGAACATGCTGACGATCAGCAAGATCAGTGTCAGCACGGACAGAAGGCGATTGAGTGCGTCCATCCCGTTTCTGCCCATCATCCATTTTGCAAGCCGTTGTCTCATGACCGATCACCTTTCCAGGCTGCTGAATTTGATTCTTGTATTTTATCACACGTCTATGAGAAATATATCAAAGAACTGTAAACACCGCACCTTTCCGCGAAAAAATTGCGTTTTTCCGCCCGCGCGTGGTATACTGCTGAAAAAACCGAGGAGGTAGCCCCAAATGAACGCTCCGGATGCGACCCCCGTCGCGCTCGATACCTGGCCGCGGCGCGAGGCATACACGTTCTTCTCCGGCCTGTCGGATCCGTTTTACAGCGTGACCGTCACCGCGGACGTCACGGCACTGCATACTTACACGAAACGGCGCGGCCTGTCCTTTTATTACGCTCTGGTCTGGCTGTGCACGCAGTCGATCAATCACACGACCGCATTCCGATATGCCATCCGAAACGGCCAGCCGGTCCTGCTCGCACGCCGTGAACCGAGCTTCACCGACCTGCACCCCGGTGCGGAACAATTCCACATTGTGACGATGCCGGCCGGTGACGCGCTGGAGGACTTCTGCCGCGCGGCACGCGCCAAGAGCCGGGCGCAGACGGAGTTTCTCTCCGCTGCAGCCGAGAGCGACGCGCTGATCTATTTCAGCTGTCTGCCGTGGGTATCGCTCACGGCACTGACCAATGAGCGCGATTTTGACGCTGACGACGCCATCCCGCGCATTGTCTGGGGCAAATATCATCGCGAGGGCGAGCGGGACGTGCTCGGCCTCGCGCTCGAGATAAACCACCGGCTCATCGACGGACTGCACATCGGACGGTTCGTTCAGGATCTGCAGCAGCGCATTGACGCGCTGGCCGAGGCAGAATAATCGTATGTATCAGGCCGACGTGATCTTCAGACCGATGATGCCGATAAGCAGCAGTGCAGCAAAAATGAGCCGCCCGGCTGTCACCGGCTCTTTGAACAAGATGAAGCCAACGATCACGGAGCCCAGCGCGCCAATGCCGGTCCAGACCGCATAAGCCGTACCAAGCGGCAGTGTTTTCGTCGCGCGTGCCAGCAGGAAAAAGCTCACCGCCATGCAGGCAAACGTGAGCAGCGACCAGCTGAGCTTTGTGAATTCCTCTGAATACTTCATGCAGGTCGCCCAAACGACCTCAAAAATTCCGGCAATGCCGAGCGTAACCCATGCCATATTGATTATCTCCATACAAAAAATAAAAAATGCGCCTGCCCGCGTCTTCCATGGTCTTCGACGCGGAGCAAACGCTCCCGTTCCCACCCGGCGGCTGGAACGCGGACAGGATACCAAAAACAACATCTTTTGTCAAGCGGCGGAGCTTCAGCAAACGGTATTTCAATACCAAGGGGGCAAGATAGAAGCACTTTGTCCTTGATAATTGCTTTCGCGCGCTTTATAATGGATAAAACAAACAATTGCACAAGGAGATGGAAGCATGAAAAAGCACCACACAAAGCAAATGGCATTCGTAGCAGTATTGCTAGCGACACTTACGCTTATCGGCGGCTGCGGCAACCAGGAGCCATCAGACACCGCCACCGAATCGGCACCAGATACAGAGGTAACGACCACGAGAGCCGCGTCAGCAGCGGAGACGCCAGTTGTACTAACTGAGACACAGAAAATTGAAAAAATTCTGACTGACCGAATCACCGAGCAATATACCATGACACAGATAGATAGAATCACAATTAACGATGATTTGGGAACAGAAGCGGATGGTGATTACATCGCACTCGTCTATCTGACTTGGGACCAAAAGAACACAGGAAAAACATCCAAGAAAATGCTCGAGATGTATTCGTCTGATCTCGCAGCCACACTAGGCGAGCAGAACAGTTCCGTCAATGAAATCGCAATTTTCTGGACTGTACCGTATTTAAATGATACAGCCAAGTGCAGCTATCAGCGAAATGGGGATGGCTTCGTCGAAATGGACATGGCATGGGGCAAAGCGTTTCAATAATCAGCATGTCATAATGCATGTAAGCCTTCATCAGGTGCTCTGAATTTCCAGTGCACCTGATCCATATTTATCACTATTCAGTTATCTCCTACTCAGCACTCAATGGCAAAGCAGTGCGCACCCAAGAGTTATCAAGATAAAAGATGCGCCGCGAGGCCACGACGAGGCAACAAAAATCGCCGCAGACAGTTTGTCTGCGGCGATTTGGCAGGGGAAGAAGGCTTCGAACCCTCGGCCTACGGTTTTGGAGACCGTCGCTCTACCAACTGAGCTATTCCCCTATATGTCATGATATTATATTTGGTGGGCCTTCAGGGACTTGAACCCGGGACCGACCGGTTATGAGCCGGTTGCTCTAACCAACTGAGCTAAAGGCCCATATTCAAAGAATGCCGCCACACAGGTGACGGCAATATCTCTGGCGCCTCCTGTAGGATTCGAACCTACAACCCTCCGGTTAACAGCCGGATGCTCTACCGTTGAGCTAAGGAGGCATAAGCAAGGGATTCGCTCAAGCGAATCCCTTGTGTTGGCATTGACCTATCTTCCCGGTCCGTCTCCAGACAAGTATTGTCGGCACTGGTGAGCTTAACTTCCGTGTTCGGAATGGGAACGGGTGGACCCTCACCGTTAAAAACACCAACTATGGTAAATGACTTACGTCAAATACTACTATAAAATTGACCTCGTGTCAAGAGGAAATTCCCCGTTGGATGTGTACCACACATCCAACGGAGTGGTACACCATCAGGGACTCGAACCCTGGACACCCTGATTAAGAGTCAGGTGCTCTACCAGCTGAGCTAATGGTGCTCATAAAAGTGGTGACCCGAGGGAGAGTCGAACTCCCGATTGGGGCGTGAGAGGCCCCCGTCTTGACCACTTGACCATCGGGCCACACAGGTTCGCATCTGCACCTTCAAAACCGAACAGAGGATGAAGAATTCACAAGGCGGTTTGCCTGCAATACTCTTGTAGGTCAAGCCCTCGGGTTATTAGTATCGGTCAGCTCAATGCATTACTACACTTACACTTCCGACCTATCAACGACATAGTCTTTGTCGTCCCTTACTCCTAATGGATGGGAGATCTTATCTTAGGGGGAGTTTCACACTTAGATGCTTTCAGCGTTTATCTCGTCCAGACGTAGCTACCCAGCTGTGCCGTTGGCACGACAACTGGTGCACCAGAGGTCTGTCCATCCCGGTCCTCTCGTACTAAGGACAGCTCCCTTCAAATC
>OJKQ01000975.1_pt1 | contig 15009 bp, 8 predicted proteins | sample 1596641 | NCBI WGS metagenome assembly OJKQ01 (sample SAMEA4350167, study PRJEB24818) | metagenome | biome: human; feature: gut; material: faeces | place: Denmark | collected 2013-09 | reverse complement strand
GTATAGTCGTAATACTCCCAGATATGGGTAGCCAGCCAAGGACCTGCCATCGGATTGAAGTTCCACGACATATCCTGACTTTCCAACGGAGTGGTAAAGCCAAAAATATTGCCTGAGATAGATGCCGTCCATCCTCTAGCACCGAAATAAGCCTGTGCAGTCTTCTCGCCCGGTTTCACGAGCGTACGGATAAAGTCAATCAACGGAAGCACGCACTCATTCAAGTTGGTAGAACAAGCAGGCCAATAATTCATCTGGATATTGATGTTATTATGATAATCCACACGCCACGGCCCATCAACATTATTGTGCCAGATCCCCTGCAGATTGGCAGGCATATTGCCCGGACGGGAACTGGCAATCAGGAGATAACGTCCAAATTGATAATACAACTCTTCCAGATAATAATCCGGTTGTCCTTTCCGATAATTTTTCAGACGTTGAGAAGTAGGCAGGTTCACTCCTTTCACCGCTGGATTCAGATTCAGCCGGACCCGGTTGAACAGAGTAGCATAATCATTATAATGCTGATTGAATAAAGCAGTATATCCCTGCGCCACTGCGTTATTCATCCACTGCTTTGTAGTTTCTTCGGGATTAACGCCTATATATGTTTTCGGATCTTTGAAATCCGGATCAAAGTTAATCTTATAGTCAGTGTCCGCTGTGACATAAAATACAACTTCGTCTGCATCCTTCACCGTCAACTTTCCATCTGCATTAGACAGTGTTCCTCCTTTCGCTTCTGCCCGGATGCGAACAGCATATTCCATTCCATTATTATCCAAAGAAGCTGTGTAAACCAATCCTTTATTTCCATCAGAAGCCATGCTGCCGGTAGACAGGGGATTAGGCGCATAACTGAAAACCAGATTTTGTTTCCCCGGTTGATCCGCGCTAAAACGTACCACCATTACATTGGCAGGGTAAGAGATAAAAAAGTTACGTTGATAAGCCACACGATCCTTTTTGAATTGCACGACTGCCATAGCCGAATCCAAAGAAAGAATGCGCTTATAATCGCTCATTCCTATCATATTCAGTCCGGTTTCTACATAAAACTCTCCCATTGTAGTAAAGCTGCCGAAACGGAAAGGATTTTCTCCGTCAGCTTCATACGATACTTCACTATTGAAGTTCTGCCGCGTCAGCATTTCAGCCTTTTTCTGATCTCCTTCCGTAAATGCTTTGCGTATTTCATCTAAAAGATGGGCCGATTGCTTATTGACATTCCAATAATAGTCCGCACCTTTCGCTGTGTTCGGACCACCGCGCCAAAGCGTTTTTTCATTGAAAGTGATACGCTCGGCTTCCACCGATCCCATAATATTTGCGCCGAGGCTGCCGTTACCAATAGGCAATGACTGTGACTCCCAACTGGCATCCAGATTACGTCCGCTTCCTGCTGTTACCGGTTTATTTTCACCTTTCCACAAATCCGGTCTTCCGCCATACCAGGCAGCATACCCCTGCAAAGTATTGGGAGTGTCAAACCAGATGGAAAGCCCTTGAGTATAATCGGTTTCTCCGGCATAAAGCCCGGAGGTAAGGAATAAGGAACTGATAAGAAGGAAATAAAATTTCTTCATGGTCGTCGTATTATTATTCAAGATTATCCACTTATATATAATTTTCACAAAAGTAATCAAAATATACCATAACTGCCTTTAAAGGTTAGTACTCCTGTTTTGGCAAATATAGGGAAAAGTTTTAAACAGGCAGCATTTATTCCCATAGAAAGGCACAGGCATAAACAAAAAAAGGCGGTTCGAAATCGAACCGCCTTCCATATTATATCTGATTCTCCAATTAGAGTTTCGGACCAGCAGCAACCAAAGCCTTACCAGCTTCGTTACCAGTAAATTTAGCGAAGTTCTTGATGAAACGTCCAGCCAAATCTTTTGCTTTTTCTTCCCATTTGCAAGCACATTCGTAAGTGTCGCGTGGTCAAGGATCTTCGGATCAACACCCGGAAGTTCTGTAGGAACAACAAAGTCGAAGAAAGGAATCACCTTAGTAGGAGCTTTGTCAATAGAACCATCAAGGATAGCATCGATGATACCACGAGTATCTTTGATAGAGATACGTTTGCCAGAACCATTCCAACCAGTGTTAACCAAGTATGCCTTAGCACCAGTCATTTCCATCTTCTTAACCAGTTCTTCTGCATATTTAGTCGGGTGCAATGACAAGAAAGCAGCACCGAAGCAAGCAGAGAATGTCGGAGTCGGTTCAGTGATACCACGTTCTGTACCAGCCAATTTAGCTGTAAATCCAGACAGGAAGTAATACTGAGCTTGTTCCGGGTTCAGGATAGATACCGGAGGCAATACACCGAATGCGTCAGCAGACAAGAAGATAACTTGTTTAGCGTGAGGACCTTTAGAAACAGGCTTAACAATGTTTTCGATGTGATAGATAGGATAAGAAACACGAGTGTTTTCTGTTACGCTCTTATCAGTGAAGTCGATCTTACCGTTAGCGTCAACTGTTACGTTTTCAAGCAAAGCGTCACGTTTGATAGCGTTATAGATATCCGGTTCGCTGTCTTTATCCAAGTTGATAACCTTAGCATAGCAACCACCTTCGTAGTTAAATACACCTTCGTTATCCCAGCCGTGTTCGTCGTCACCGATCAACTTACGTTTCGGGTCAGTAGACAAAGTAGTCTTACCTGTACCTGACAGACCGAAGAAGATAGCAGAGCTAGTTCCTTCCATATCCGTGTTAGCAGAGCAGTGCATAGAAGCGATACCACGAAGCGGGTTCATGTAGTTCATGATAGAGAACATACCTTTCTTCATTTCACCACCGTACCAAGTATTCAGGATAACTTGTTCTTTAGTCTTCAGGTTAAACACTGTAGCAGTTTCAGAGTTCAAGCCCAGTTCTTTATAGTTGTCAACTTTAGCTTTAGAAGCATTGAAACATACGAAATCAGGTTCTCCGTAGTTAGCAAGTTCTTCAGCAGTCGGACGGATGAACATGTTAGTTACGAAGTGAGCCTGCCAAGCTACTTCCATGATGAAACGTACTTTCATACGAGTTGCTTCGTTAGCACCACAGAAAGTATCAACAACGAACAGACGTTTGCCTGACAATTGTTTTACAGCTTTAGCTTTCAAATCAGCCCAAGCTTCTTCAGTACAAGGTTTGTTGTCGTTTTTGTATTCGTCAGAAGTCCACCATACAGAATCAGCAGAAGCTTCATTCTTAACGAAGAATTTATCTTTAGGAGAACGACCGGTATAGATACCTGTCATTACATTAACAGCACCTAATTCAGTTACTTGACCTTTTTCAAAGCCTTCCAGACTCGGTTTTGTTTCTTCAGCGAACAAAACATCATAAGACGGGTTGTGCAAAATCTCGGTCACACCTGTGATACCGTACTTGCTTAAATCTAAATTTGCCATTTTCTTTGAATTAATTAAATTGGTATTTTGTTTTATTATCTCTTCACCTTTTGACTAAGAAGGGGATTGAGGAACGCCCCCTTGTAAATCCGGGTACAAAAGTAACACTTTCTTTGGAAAGCAAGAAGGGATTAGAGAAATTTTTCCCTAATTGAATCTCTTTTATAAATTCCTAACAATATCTGCAAACTGAATATTGCAATTTGAAAGATTATCATTTACTTTGCAAGTCAGTATGCTATCAATACTATGAAAATGAGATTAAATTATGATTAAACTATAATATGAAAGTAATTGATTTTAGCAAAACAAATTCGATTCTAAACCAGTACATATCCGAGATCAGAAATGTAGAAGTTCAGAACGACCGCCTTCGCTTCCGCCGTAACATTGAACGTATCGGAGAAATCATGGCGTATGAAATGAGTAAGGAGTTTACATATTCGGTAAAAAACATCCGGACACCACTGGGAGTTGCTCCGGTAAGTACACCGGACAACAATTTAGTTATCAGCACTATCTTACGTGCAGGCCTACCCTTCCATCAGGGCTTCTTGAGTTATTTCGATGGTGCGGAGAATGCGTTTGTTTCCGCATACCGTAAGTATAAGGATACGCTAAAATTTGATATACATATAGAATATATCGCTTCTCCCCGTATTGACGACAAAACGCTGATCATCACCGACCCTATGTTGGCAACAGGCGGCAGTATGGAACTGAGCTATCAGGCAATGCTGACCAAAGGTCACCCTGCCGAAATCCACGTTGCTTCCATCATCGCCAGCCAGAAGGCTATCGATCATATTATAAATGTATTCCCCGAAGATAAGACAACGATCTGGTGTGCTGCTATCGACCCCGAAATCAATGAACACTCCTATATCGTTCCGGGGCTGGGCGACGCAGGCGATCTTGCCTACGGAGAAAAAGAATAAATCTTTAAAGACTCTTTCGATATTGCTGCGGCGACATCCCCACTTGCTTCTTAAAGAATGTACCGAAATAAGAAGCATTGGGGAAGCCGAAAGCATTCGAGATTTCCTGAATGTCCTGCTGAGTATTCTTCAGCAACGAGATACTTTTACGGATAATCGCCTTAAATACAAGTTCCTGTACTGTATACCCGCATATACTTTTTGAAACCGCAGAAAGATATTTAGGAGACAAACAGAGTTTATCCGCATAAAATTCCACTCCCCGCTCCTGCATATAATATTTCTCAATTAACTGGATTAAACGGATGAAGACTTCATTCTTCCGTCCTCCCGCTTCTTCTCCATCATTCACTAATTTACGATTATACATGGAACAAATCCTGTATGTTAATGCAAGCAGAAGCAGTTTTTGTTCGTAAAGTTTAAATGGATTTTCTTCTACCTCCACAGCACTGTCGAGCAGAGACATATATTTCGTGATTTCTTCTTCTTCACCGGTGGTCCACACACAACTAGGCTCATCAGGAGTAATCCGCGAATACATATACATAGTCACAACCGCATTGCCCATAATATCCCGTATGGGCTCTATCTGATAGATCAGAATCTGTACTTCCATATCTTCTGATTCCTGAAGAACCTGAAACGCACCTTCTTCGGGAATAAACAGGCTTTCGCCCGCCTTAGCAGAACAGACCTTCTGATTCAAGGAAAACTGGAAACTCCCCCGGTGACAAATAATCACCCCCAATCCTTTCATGTGGAACAGTTTTTTTAAAGAAGACGGAAAAGTCACAAGTACACCTCTCGAACTACATATATTTTTCCCGCTCAACAAGTCGCGGTCAAATTGCAATAAACGATCTTGCTGTGTATCCATAATACCAATACATTATATAAATCATTATCAAAAACGACGCTAAGTTAGCAATTTTCGTTTAGGATAAGGAACAACAAGCACAAATATCATACAAATTAACCCGCCATAGATCGTCCAGCCTGCCATTTCTTTGAGGGCGGAAAGCGTGGCTTGCACCTGAATCCGTCCCTTAGTAGATATAGCTGCCATATTACAGGCTTCCGTCTCACTTTTCCCTTGATACTTCATCCCCTGCACCGTACCAAGAAAAGAAGTAGAAGCATCCGGATTTAGCAAATCTACATTTTGCGCATAACGGGTGATGTAATGTTGCTGCCGTTCCTGCAGCACATTCGAATAAATAGCTCCTCCAATACCGGGTCCCAGCACCATACGCACGGTGAGCATGATGCAAATCCAGGTAGAAAGGTATTTGAAAGGCATACGCTGATTAGCATAAGCTGCCGTCAGGGCATACAAAATCATCATACCAATAGCACGGATAATGACTGCATACTTCAAACGTTCATACATCCCTGCTGTCTGTACTTCAAAATACATGAACACAGCCGATAAGGACAGAAAGAAAAAACCAAGAGCAAAAAGATATTTGAAATGCAATCCTTTGCTCCCCAACGCCATAGCAATCACTGCACCAATAGTATATCCCACCATGCACCAATTGCCCAACGAAGCATTCTGCAAATTATCAAGATGCATCCCTACACCTGCGAATACATTAACAAACATGGCACTGGAATTGATGATCATCAGCAGCAGATAAAGCAAAGCGCCCATACGGATGGTGCGTAGTTTGAATGCATCCAACAAGACATAAGGCGACCGGCGGGTGACATCCATATAGAGAAAGATCCCGGCAAAAAGTATGCTGACAGCAGTTGCCCAACGGATAGACCCATCATCGTACCAATCGAGCACTTTACCGTAAACCAGTACATAAGTGAGACACGTCAGCGAAACACAGAAGGCAGTGACATTACCGAACTTACGGAAGTTGATAGGAAAGCGCCCAGGGAATTTGTAATTGGGCATAGTGATAAATATGATTAAGATAGAAACCAGTAGAATCCCCATCATAAAATAATACACATACTTCCACTCATATTCAAAGGACAGCCAGGCCGTGAGTGCCGTACCCGACTGTCCCAGAATCATAAAAAACAGATAAACCGCCGGCTGGCTCACACATCTTTCAATATCCAGTTTGTTCCAACCGGCTGCGTCTTTCGGTTCCAGCCCCGGAGTGATATTACGGGTAGCTTCCATGCCTCCGGCATACCAAATAAGGGTAAACAGATTGACCATCATCAACACCATACGCAGAAAGCCTGTCAACAGACTACAAAGTGCTAACAGGAATACGCTATCGGTCTTGGCACAAATATAACTGAATATATACATCAATGCGAATCCGACAATGCACATCATCTTCTCCCGGCGCACACACACCAGTTCGTACAAGAATGGAGCAAAAGCCGCCATACCGATCGAAGTCACAAAGTTAGCAAACTGAATATGTTCGGAAATAATGCCAAGACCGCTCATCATCTCGGTACTATTCACCGAATAAACCCCGCCTACCGTAAGAATCGGCAGGAAAAAGAATAATAGGATGATAATCCCCAATGGCTTGGGCATCCAGTTATAAAAAGGATAGTTTTTAGGATATGAGGGCATTTGTGTAAATCCAAATTACTGTTTACAAATAGTTAATCACACTTCACGGACAAGGCAGAATGAAACTAAAGCCGGGCTTTAACCACGACCATCATACCAGCTGCCAGTCGTTCGTTATCTTCTTTGGATAAATTAGTAAAATCAATACGTACAGGGATACGCTGTTGTATCTTTACAAAGTTTCCGGCCGAATTATCTGTCGGGACTAATGAGTATTTAGAACCTGTGGCCCCTGAAATAGATGTCACCTTCCCCGTAAACTCTTTATCACTAATAGCGTCTACCGTAACAGATACTTCCTGTCCGATATGCAGATTCTCAATTTGCGTTTCCTTATAATTGGCTACAATCCATTTTTGAGTATTAGGAAGAATATAAGTAATCGTTTGTCCGGCGGAAATGAATTGTCCTTCCTCCAACGAACGACGACCGAGCTTTCCATCACAGGGAGCTACCACAACCGTATAAGACAGATTCAGGCGTGCCATTTCAAGTGCCGCCGTTGCCCGTTGAATAGCAGCTTCGGTACTCACACGACGATAAGACACCTCATCCACACCGGAAAGGGCAGCTTTCTTCTGTCTTTCCACAGCTTCCAGCTTCTTACGCGTAGCCTCATAATCCGTAATAATCTGTTCAAGCTGGATAGGAGTCGCTGCATTTCGTTTCACCAGATTTTCATATCGTTTCCGGTCTTTCTCCAGTTTAGCCAGGCGCACTTCGATTTCAGCAATAGAGGCATCATAGACGGATGCAGTGGTCTGTGTAGTATTCAACGTGGCATTAATTATTGTGGCACCGGCTTGTGCATCCTTCAGTGCGGCTTCGGCTTCCATTACCCGGATTTTATATTCACGATCGTCGAGCACCATCAGAGTATCCCCTTTATGTACCTCCTGATGCTCGGTAAAGTAAATCTTATCAATATATCCCGAAGCACGCAGGTTGATAGGCGATACATATTGCTCGATCTGGGCATCGTTGCTGGTTTCCGTCTGGCTATAATTCAAAAAGAGGCAAACCACTTCAATTACTCCCCAGACAATAATAGCCACTCCTAAAAGGCTGACTGCAATCTGCCAACGACGAAGTTTCTTCATTTTCTTCGCTTTCTCCTGATGAGTAGCGGAAGGAATATTATTTTCCATTGTTTCCATATTTTATGATTCGATTGTTAGTTGCATATTATTTGACTAATGATTCTATTTGTCCGGTTAGTTTAAGCAGCATCAGGTTAGTCACCCGATAGTTATAATGTGCGCTGATATAGTTGTTTTGAGCTTCGCTCATCTGCATTTCATCTTGCAGCACTTCCGTCATAGAAGCAATGCCTTCCCGGTAACGGTCGGAAGTGACTGCGTACACATCTTCGGCAAGCAAGTAGTTATCCTTCTGTTTCTTAAAGTTACGCTGATTGTTCATCAGGTCGTTCACAGCATTCAGATATTGAGTTTGCAGATTCTTCCGGGCATCTTCCCATGCCAGCCTTTTGTTCTCTATATCGATCATCGCCTTCTTTATTTTATAGGTTTTATCCAGTCCGTCGAAAATCGGAATACGCAAGGTTAGCCCCACTCCATAGGAACGAAACCATTGATTGGACGGACCGGAGTGGAACCAATGATAACCTTTATCCGTATATGCAGCATATCGCCAGCTACCTGTCAGACTAAGAGAAGGGATATATCCATTAGTAATGATCTTCTTTTGCCGTTCCGCCAGTTGCACTTGCGATTGTGAGAGTTGAAGTTCATAGATATTTTCCGACAAGCCGGTCAGGGCTACCGTAGTAATGCTATCGGTATTTACCGGTGTCAGCGCGATTTCCTTTTCAGCCGGATAATCCATAATGTACTTCAACATATTAAGTTGCTGCTTCATCATTGCCTGTGCATTGTCATATTGCACTTTCAGGTTCTCCAAATTGATATTTACTCTTTTCAGGTCGACTTCCATAGACATACCATTATCAAAGAAAGCCCGGGTTATATCCCGCAACTCTTCCAGACGGGTGATATTCGCCTTTATCAACACTATTTGCTCGGCTGTTACTTGCCCCAGATAGTACATCTTGCTGATTTGAAGAATAATGTCCTCCCTCGCCTTACCATAAGACAAGCGGCTGATCTCCTCCACAACTTTAGCAATAGACATAGAAGTATAAAGAGTCTGGTTGAAAAGCGGCATTTGCATTTCCAGGCCTGCATTAGCAGAATGTTGCAATGTTTGAGTAATATTATAGGGAACGCCGTAAGATGAACCGTCCGTCACAGATACCGGAGGATCAAAATTATTACTATAACCGGCGACAGCACTAATCTGCGGCAACAATCTTGCCCGATTTTCAGATACACCATATTTGCTTTTCTGTATTTCTCTACGCTTGCTCTCCAACGACAAGTTGTTATCAATACCTATCCGAAGGCAATCTTCCAATGTCAAGGTTTCTACTCCTTGCGCTCTCCCGTTTACAACGAGCAAAATAAAAAAGGTAAAAATGAACAGTAGTCTTTTCATAATATATGCTCTATAATCGGCTACAAATTTAGTGGGTTAGGACAAATGAAAGCTACCCATAAACCGACTCTTTATATTCATATTTTCCTTTTTCAACAGAACTTTTGATAGACAAAACTCCGTACTTAGTCGATTTTATTTTCATCTATCCCAGTATCTGCTTAGTTTTGAGGTATTAAAACAAATAAAGAATGATTAATCAGCATATTCAAACAACCAAATAGCGTTTGTTTTTCATAATTTTTTAGTGAATGCAAAACGGCTCTCTTCGGGAGGAAGAGAGCCGTTCTTATCTAATAACCTTATCTATTCTATGCAATAAGGTAAGCATTACATCATTTCATTCAAGATTTCTTAGAGATTCTGCTTCTACTCATCCATACCAGAATCATCACTCCAATCAACAGCAAAGCCAATGCTGCGTAAGCAATACTTTCCGTCACATGTATGCTCTGCGGATCAAACCACATCTCAATCGTATGTTCACCGGCCGGAATATTCATTACACGCAACACATAGTCCGCCCGGGCAATATCCACCGGCTGACCGTCAATCGTTGCCTGCCATCCCGGATAATATATTTCAGAGAAAACAACTACACCGTCTTTAGCGGAAGAAGTCTTATAAACCAAACGATTCGGCTCATAGCTCGTCAAACGAATGGCAGACAGAGAGTCCTTATATCCTTCCGTCACACCCTTCAGTTTTTCCTTAAACTTCGCATCTACTACAGCGGTTTCCGTAGGAAGAATATCATTCAAAGCATCAATTTCCTCATTTGCATTATTCACATACTGCACCTTATCCACAAACCAGGCATTACCGTATGCATACGGATTTTCCACAGGAACAGGCTGCCCCTGTTGTCCGGCAGGGAAGATAAAGTATTTCGTGTTCAGCATATTCAGCACACGAAATTTAGAAGCATCCACGCTGTCCATTTTGCCACCGGCAGCAGCTACTTCCTGATAGGTCGCCTGCATTTCCGGAATAATATGATGATCGATCATTTCCTGATAACGGCGCAACTTGGCGGCATGATAACCACCGACACTCTTATGCCAGTACGCTGTATTATTCTCATTAAATGTATTGCCGGGGAAACCTACAAAGTTCAATACCCGATAATATAAGGTCGTATCTTGAAGAATAATTTCATCCGCCTGCGTCTTGACGAATGCTTCTGCTTGTTTGGACTTCGGAACAAACAGATCGTCATACAAATAGCGTTTGTTGACACTCCACATATCTATCAGACACAGAAGTACAATACCTCCTAAGGTGAATGAGGCTTTCAACTTCTTCTGTTGATATAAGAATAAAAGCAGGCAACCTATAACGATGATAAAAAAGCTACGCCATGCATCCGAAGTTAGTATCGCCTCACGCATATCTTTCAGGCTGGTCATGACAGGAACAAGATGTTCCGCCGGAAGCCCTTGCTTCAAAGCAGCCATTTCCTGTCCTGAACTGAAGTTGGAGAAGAAAACTCCCGGAGCAATAGCCAGAATCAACGCAACACCGGCTGTAAGCACCAACGTGACAATTACTCCTGTACGGTTCTCTTTCAGCTTCAGGATATCCGGTTTGCTCAGAATCTCTTTCAAAGCAAAAATCGCCAACAACGGAATTGTAAATTCGGCTATTACAAGAATGGAGGATACCGCACGGAATTTATTATACATCGGAATATAATCGATGAAGAAATCAGTCAGCCCCATGAAGTTCTTTCCCCACGAAAGAAGGATAGAGAAAATGGTGGCTCCCAACAGTGCCCATTTGAGCGGTCCTTTAACTATAAAACATCCCAAAATAAACAGGAACACAACAAACGCTCCGACATATACCGGCCCGGCAGTCCACGGCTGATCGCCAAAATAGGGCGTCAACTGCGAATAAAGGTTTCCGTACATCGGGTTTGCTTTTGCCATAGCAGTTTCATTCTGTGACAAAGTAGTAGAACAGCCCCCTCCCTTAACGTTGGGCACTAATAGAGTCAGTGTTTCACCTATGCCATAGCTCCAATTTGTAATATAATCGCGGTCCAGTCCGCTACTGGTCTGGTTGGCAGCAGGGCCTTCCTGTTTCAGTTCGCTCTTACCGCGCATGGTCTCCTTACTATACTCGTAAGTATGGTACAAGTTGGAGATATTTACGCAAACTCCTACCACAGCAGCTAATGCAAGAATAGCGCTAGCCTTAAAGAAATGCGGCAATTCCTTCTTTTCATAAGCATCAACAAAATAAGCTATTATAAAGAACAGGATCACAAACATGAAGTAATAACTCATCTGAATGTGATTCGACTGAATCTGAAGAGCAATAAACAAGGCTGTAATAACCCCTCCTAACAAATATTTCTTCCGATAAGCCAATACGACACCGGCAATCGTAGGCGGAATATAAGCCAATGTAACAAACTTCCAGATATGCCCCGCCGGTATCAGAATAAAGAAATAGGAAGAGAATGCCCATATAATCCCCCCTAGTCCTGCCAGCCATGCTGATAATCCGAATGCTCGCAGAAGGATATAAAAGCCCAGCATCATAATGAAAGTCAGTACGACATAGCCGGGAAGGTATAACTGATACACCTTTTCCACCCACTTCAAAGTCTTTGTTGAATCGTAGCTCGGAGACATCTGATAGGTAGGCATACCGCCAAAAATAGAGTTTGTCCAGCGTGTACGTTCTCCGGTACGTTCGAGATATTCCTTGGATTCTTGCCCTGCACCAACTCCGGCCACCGAATCGTGCTGAAACAGAATACGACCTTCGATATCAGCCGGAAAGAAATAAGCAAAAGAAAGAATGATAAAAGCCAGAATGGCAATTAAGTCTGGAAGGATTTTCTTCATAATATATTGATAGTTGATAAATGATAATTGATAGTTGAGAATGATAACTGACTTGTTGCATTCAGCCCCCAAGCCAACAACTATCATTTATCAACTATCAATTATCAACTGAATTTAGTATCTATAATGATCCGCCTTGTAAGGGCCGTCTACCGATACACCGATATAAGCAGCCTGTTCAGGAGTCAGCTTAGTCAGTTTCACCCCGATTTTTTCAAGATGCAGACGAGCTACTTCCTCATCCAGATGTTTCGGCAAACGATATACATTTATATCATATTTTTTATTGAACAGTTCGATCTGAGCTAATGTCTGATTAGTAAACGAGTTACTCATCACGAATGACGGATGTCCTGTCGCACACCCCAGATTTACCAGACGGCCGTCGGCAAGCAGTATAATGCTATGGCCATCCGGGAAATAATAACGGTCTACCTGCGGTTTTATATTCACGCATTTGATACCCGCATAATGTTTCAACGCATCCACCTGAATTTCATTGTCGAAGTGACCGATATTACATACGATAGCCTGGTCTTTCATCTTCTCCATGTGGTCAATACGGATAATATCGATATTGCCAGTAGTAGTCACGAAAATATTGCCTTCAGTGCACGCATCCTCCATTGTCACTACTTCAAAGCCTTCCATTGCCGCTTGCAATGCGCAGATCGGGTCTACTTCCGTCACAAGCACACGTGCCCCGTAAGAGCGCATGGAATGTGAACATCCTTTACCGACATCACCATAGCCACATACAACTACTACCTTACCGGCAATCATCACATCCGTTGCACGCTTGATACCGTCAGCTAATGATTCACGACATCCGTACAGATTATCGAATTTGGACTTCGTTACCGAATCGTTCACATTGAATGCCGGGAATAACAGTTTGCCTTCTTCCTGCATCTGGTACAGACGGTGTACACCTGTGGTTGTCTCTTCAGATACGCCACGAACTTCTTCCGCTACGCGATGCCAACGGGTAGCATCTTCCGCCAACACTTTCTTCAAGATAGCATTCAGCTCTATTTCATCTTCTGCGTGCACTTCCTTATCCAGCACGGCAGCATTGTTTTCAGCATCATAACCAACGTGAATCATCATGGTTGCATCACCACCATCATCTACAATCACATTCGGTCCTTTACCACCGGGGAAACTCAAAGCCTGCAACGTACACCACCAGTAGTCGGCAAGCGTTTCACCCTTCCATGCAAACACAGGCACCCCCGAAGCAGCGATCGCTGCCGCAGCATGGTCTTGTGTCGAATATATATTACAAGAACACCAACGTACTTCAGCACCTAAAGCAACCAATGTTTCAATCAGAACGGCTGTCTGAATGGTCATGTGCAACGATCCCATAATACGGGCACCTTTCAACGGTTTGGATTCTCCATACTTTTCGCGAAGAGCCATGAGGCCGGGCATTTCTTTTTCTGCCAAATCGATTTCCTTGCGTCCGAAGTCAGCAAGCGTAATATCTGCCACCTTGTAGGGCAGAGTAGAGAATAATTCTGTAGACATATTGTAAATCATTTATAAATAAGTGGTGCAAAGATAGAACATTCTGATTAGTAGGGCAAAAGCTATCCTCCTTTTTTATATTATAATAACTAGGAAGCCTGGCACGTTTGTCGGATTATTGTCTTATATTTGCAATATTAATGCACTTTATACAACATTGATAACAGATTTATTGAACCTTCTATGCAAAACAACGAGAACAAGACAAAAGAAGAGCTGATTAAAATTATAGAACAATTAGAGAAGAAAGTTGAAGATCTTTCTTCTATGCAGTCATACCCCGTACAAGAACGTTTCCGTGAAAAATACAGTACCCGTATTCTGGACGCCCTGCCCGATATGTTGACAGTTTTCGACCACGATGCAAACATTATTGAACTCGCCTCCTCTCCGTCGACCAATCATGTGGAAGGTATCAATGCCGATAATATCACCCATTCTAACGTAAAAGACATACTTCCGCCGGAAGCCTACGAAAGCGTACGCCAAAATATGGACAGGGTAATCCTTACAGGAGAAAGCTCAACATCCCGGCATGATCTGATGCTGGACGGTATCTTACACCATTACGAAAATCGTATTTTCCCTCTGGATAAGGAATACCTGCTATGTATGTGTCGCGATATATCCGAACAATGGAATGCGGAACAAACCAACAAGAAACAACAAAAAGAGCTGGAAGCCGCCAGAATCAAAGCCGAAGAATCGGACCGCCTGAAATCTGCTTTTCTTGCCAACATGAGTCATGAGATCCGTACCCCCCTGAACGCCATCGTCGGATTTTCCAAATTAGTCATCGACGCTGAATGCACAAACGAGAAGGAACAGTATGCTGAAATCATCGAGAGAAATTCAGAAATATTACTGAATCTGTTCAATGATATTCTGGATTTGTCATCACTCGAAGCCGATTCATTGAGTTTCAATATCCGCCCTATCAAATTAATAGATATCTGCCTGCAACTGGAACAGCAATTCTGTTATAAAGTCAAAAACGGTACTAAACTGATTCTGGACGATGTAGACACCGAGCTTTATGTATCCGGAGACTGGAATCGTATCATACAGATTATAAGTAACTTGCTTAGTAATGCTGCCAAATTCACCCCAAAAGGAGAAATTCATTTCGGCTATCGGGAGAAGGAAGATTTCGTGGAATTTTATGTCAAAGATAGTGGTATCGGTATCCC
>OJKQ01000961.1_pt1 | contig 15199 bp, 9 predicted proteins | sample 1596641 | NCBI WGS metagenome assembly OJKQ01 (sample SAMEA4350167, study PRJEB24818) | metagenome | biome: human; feature: gut; material: faeces | place: Denmark | collected 2013-09 | reverse complement strand
GATCCATATAGAGATACCTTCGCTCCGGGAACGGAAAGAAGATATTATTCCTCTTGCCGAAAGGTTCATGATCCGCTTCTGCAAGCAATACGACAAAGAGCCGATGAAATTCAGTTCTGCGGCAAAAGAAAAACTGTCAATACATCCTTGGTACGGAAATATCCGTGAGCTGGAGCACGTTATTGAGAAAGTTGTCATCATTAACGATGAGCCGCTGATTCCTGCTGAGATCCTTCAATTATCTTCCCGGAAAATAGAATCTCCGGAAAGAAACATTTCCACTTTAGAAGATATGGAGAAACAAATGATACGGAAAGCATTGGAGGCTTGTGCCGGAAATTTGTCGGCAGTAGCCACCCAGTTAGGAATTACCCGGCAGACACTTTATAACAAGATGAAAAAATTCGGATTATGAACCGGTATCTTCAATATATAACACGGCAGTACTGGTTCAGAGTCGTATTGACAGTACTCGTTTGTACACTCACCGTCCGTTTCGGTATCCTTCAATCTTATACATGGTTTGGAGTCTGTATTTGCCTTTTAATCCTATGCATATTATGGCAAATCCGACTTTACCGTACCCACGTCAAACAGGTACTTTTTATGATTGATGCATTGGAAAATAATGATAATTCCTTTCACTTCCCTGAGGAATACGGTACTCCGGAAAGCAGGCAGATCAATCAGGCACTCAACCGGGTGGGACACATTTTATACAATGTAAAAGCAGAAACAGCCCAACAAGAGAAGTATTACGAATTGATACTCGACTTCGTGAGTACGGGATTATTAGTGCTCAATGACAATGGAGCTGTATATCAGAAGAATAAAGAAGCACTCCGACTTCTGGGACTCAACATATTCACACATATCCGCCAGTTAAGTAAAGTAGACGCTACACTCATGGAAAAAATGGAAAACTGCCGCCCGGGGGATAAACTACAAGTCATGTTTCATAACGAACGGGGAACAGTCAATCTATCCATACGTGTTTCGGAAATTAATGTTCATAAAGAGCATTTGCGTATTCTGGCTCTGAATGATATCAACATCGAACTGGATGAAAAAGAGATCGATTCATGGATTCGGTTAACTCGTGTACTCACCCATGAAATTATGAACTCCGTCACTCCTATCACCTCGTTAAGTGATACACTTTTGTCCATGGTGAAAGATAAAGACGAAGAAATCAGCCATGGCTTGCAGACTATCAGTACCACCGGCAAAGGCTTGCTTTCTTTTGTCGAATCTTACCGAAAATTCACACGTATCCCGACTCCGGAGCCTTCTTTGTTTTATTTGAAAGCATTCATCGAACGAATGGTCGAACTGACCCGGCACCAGAATCCATGTAATCATATTACTTTCCATACAGAGGTGACTCCCGCCGACCTGATCCTCCATGCAGACGAGAATCTCATTTCACAAGTCGTTATCAATCTTCTGAAAAACGCAGTGCAGGCAATCGGCAATCAGCCCGGCGGACGCATTGCGATACAGGCTCATTGCAACGACGCGGAAGAAGTACTGATTGAGATAAAAAACAATGGCCCTGCTATCCCTCCTGAAATTGCGGAACATATATTCATCCCTTTCTTTACGACCAAAGAAAGAGGAAGCGGAATCGGACTAAGCATCTCCCGCCAGATTATGAGGCTTTCGGGTGGTAGCCTAACATTGATTCCGGATGATAAAGAGACTAAGTTCATATTAAAATTCAAATAACAGAGTAGCCTATGATACCCGTACTTATCAATAATCCGTTATTCCGGGGGATAACTCCGGAAAAACTATCCGCCAATCTGGAAGAAATAAGTTTCCACACCCGTTCTTATAAGAAAGGGGAAATTCTGGCACGGCAGGGGGATGTATGCAACCGCCTCGTCATTCTGACCAAAGGCAGTGTTCGCGGAGAAATGATAGACTATTCCGGAAGATTAATAAAGGTAGAAGATATTGCCGCCCCCAGAGCGATTGCCCCGCTTTTTCTGTTTGGCGAAGAAAATCGTTATCCGGTGGAGGTGACAGCCAACGAACCGACAGAGGTTATAGAAATTCCTAAAACAAGTGTTCTGGAATTGTTCCGCAAGAACGAGCAGTTTCTCGAAAATTATATGAACCTTTCTGCCAACTACGCACGGACTTTATCCGACAAGCTCTTTTTCATGTCTTTCAAGACTATCAGGCAGAAGATTGCTTCTTATTTACTTCGCCTATATAAGCAGCAACAACAGTTACATATCACCCTCGACCGATCGCAACAGGAATTAAGTGATTATTTCGGAGTATCCCGTCCTTCGTTGGCACGCGAATTGGCACACATGCAGGAAGACGGATTACTCACTGCCGACCGGAAACAGATCACTATCCTTCAAAAAGAAGAGCTTGTCCGGCTTATCCAATAGAGTTTGCCGGTATCCACAAAAAAATATTCATTGTTGTAACATTAGTTACAGAACTGCCCGCAACCTTTGCGCTACATTTGCGTTCATTAATCAAGAAGACTAATTAAAACGTAAATGTTATGAGTATGTTCTGTTATCAATGTCAAGAAACCGCAATGGGTACAGGTTGTACCTTAAAAGGAGTATGCGGTAAAACATCCGAAGTGGCTAACCTGCAAGACCTGTTACTCTTTGTAATACGTGGAATTGCCGTGTACAACGAACACCTGCGTAAAGAAGGACATTCCTCCGAAAAAGCGGACAAATTTATCTATGATTCTCTCTTTATCACTATTACCAATGCCAACTTTGACAAAGCAGCCATTATTGGGAAAATAAAGGAAGGACTACGCTTGAAAAAAGAACTGGGCGGTAAGGTTTCTATCAAAAACGCTCCCGACGAATGTCTTTGGAACGGCAATGAAGATGAATTTGAAGAAAAGGCTAAAACAGTGGGGGTGCTTCGCACACCAGACGAAGACATCCGTTCGTTAAAAGAACTGGTGCACTACGGACTGAAAGGAATGGCAGCCTATGTAGAGCACGCACATAACCTGGGTTACCAGTCACCGGAAATCTTCGCCTTCATGCAACATGCATTAGCTGAACTGACCCGCAATGATATAACTATGGAAGAACTGGTTCAACTTACACTGGAGACAGGTCAACATGGGGTGTCTGCCATGGCACAACTGGATACTGCCAATACAAGCAGTTACGGCAATCCCGAAATTACCGAAGTCAATATCGGTGTACGCAACAATCCGGGTATCCTTATCAGCGGGCATGACCTGAAAGACCTCGAAGAACTACTGGAACAAACGGAAGGTACGGGAATAGACATCTATACTCACAGCGAAATGCTTCCGGCCCATTACTATCCCCAACTAAAGAAATACAAACATCTGGCAGGAAACTACGGGAATGCCTGGTGGAAACAAAAGGAGGAGTTTGAAAGCTTCAACGGGCCGATCCTGTTTACAAGCAACTGCATTGTTCCTCCACGTTCCAACGCCAGCTACAAGGATCGTATCTATGTCACCGGCGCTTGCGGACTGGAAGGAGCACATTATATCCCGGAACGTAAGGACGGAAAACCAAAAGATTTCTCTGCACTGATTGCCCACGCCAAGCAATGCCAGCCACCGGTAGCAATAGAAAACGGTACTCTTATCGGCGGGTTTGCCCATGCGCAAGTGACGGCTTTGGCAGACAAAGTAGTAGAAGCTGTAAAGAGCGGTGCGATTCGTAAGTTCTTTGTCATGGCAGGATGCGACGGACGTATAAAGAGTCGTGAATATTACACAGAGTTTGCCCGGAAACTTCCGAACGATACGGTTATCCTGACAGCCGGATGTGCAAAATACAGATACAACAAGTTGTCTTTAGGTGATATCAACGGTATTCCCCGTGTACTGGATGCAGGACAGTGTAACGACAGTTATTCACTAGCCGTCATTGCCCTGAAACTGAAAGAAATCTTCGGTTTGGATGATGTAAACAAGTTGCCTATTGTATATAACATTGCTTGGTATGAACAGAAAGCCGTTATCGTATTGCTGGCCTTATTAGCTTTGGGAGTGAAAAACATTCATCTGGGTCCTACCCTCCCCGCTTTCCTTTCTCCGAACGTAAAAAATGTGTTGATAGACCAATTCGGAATCGGTGGTATCAGTTCGGTAGATGAAGATATTATGAAATTTCTGTCATAACTAATAGAACCTGAATCTTACATAAAGGCGCGGACAATGCAATGTTTTTGTATCGTCCGCGTCTGAAATTTATAGTAGAATCAACTTATTCTTTCCGGTCAGTCATTTCTCGGCAAAATCAAATTAAGGAGTACGCCTACCAAAGCTGCCAGTCCGATACCGGATAAAGAAAATTCCCCCCAGGTAAAAACAGCTCCGCCGATACCGACAGTCAATGTTAAAGATACGATGATAATATTCCTTGTACGACTCAAGTCAATACAATTATTTACCAGATTGGCTATACCCGCACAGGCTATTGTACCGAAGAGCAAAAGCATAATTCCACCCAACACTGCACTCGGAATTGATTTCAACAATGCACTGATCTTACCTATAACAGAAAATAAGATAGCAGAAAACGCGGCAATCCGGATTACCTGCGGATTAGTGATCTTCGTCAGAGACATGGCACCCGTTACTTCGGAATAAGTAGTTACAGGAGGGCCGCCTACCAGTCCGGCAAAAAAACAAGCCAGACCGTCTCCCAATAAAGTACGATGCAGACCGGGGTCTTTCACAAAATCTTTTCCGGCAACAGTGTTGACCACATATACATCACCAATATGCTCTATCACCGGAGCAATCGCTACCGGAATCATAAACAGCACCGGTTCCCACGAAAACTTAGGGAAAACAAATTGAGGCAAACCAATCCATGCCGCATCTCTGACACCGGATAAATCCAAATCATAGAAAAACCATGCGGCCAGATAACCTACTATAATCCCACAAAAGATAGGTATCAGCTTTAAAAGTCCTTTCGCTTTCATCGAAACAATAACCGCAGTAACCAACGACAACAAGGCCAGCACCCAGTTTTCCTTTGCCATATTCACACCGGTTCCCGCCAGAGACAGTCCAATCAGAATAATGACCGGACCTATGACAACCGGAGGAAACAATTTCTCAATTACCCTTATCCCCTGCCACTTGACAAGCGCACTCATTACAAAATAAACAAGCGCAACCCCTACCATGCCCGATAAAGTGCCGGGTAATCCGTAAAGTTCCGTCGCTTTTATGATAGGAGCAATAAAAGCAAAACTACTTCCCAAGAAAATAGGAACCTTCCCACGAGTGACAGCGTGAAAGATAAGAGTACCGATCCCGGCGGTAAATAAAGCAGTGGAAGGGTCGAGCCCGACCAATAACGGTACAAGAACCGTAGCTCCAAAGGCTACAAACAGGAATTGTACTCCCACTATCCCTTTCCTTAAAGGAGTAAGATTATTTGAATCCATAAGTGTGATGTAGATTAATTGAGTGCAAAATTAATCTTTTTAGACAATTTAACTACCTTTTTTCACAAAAATACATCCAAAAAGCCCTTTAATTTGTTGTTAATAATGTGTAACTTCGCACGGTGAGAACGAATACGACAATTTTATAACTTAATAATATATTGCCTATGATATTTACAGCAGAAAACACCTTACTTATTGGTTCTATCTTACTTTTCGTCAGCATTGTTGTTGGAAAAACCGGATACCGCTTCGGAGTGCCCACTTTATTACTATTCCTTGTAGTAGGAATGCTATTTGGAAGTGACGGGCTCGGACTCCAGTTCCATGACGCCAAAGATGCACAATTCATTGGTATGGTTGCATTAAGCATCATCTTGTTTTCGGGAGGTATGGATACGAAGTTCAAAGAAATCAAACCCATTTTAGGACCAGGTATCGTGCTTTCTACCGTCGGAGTTTTACTCACTGCCCTTTTCACCGGATTGTTTATCTGGTGGCTATCCGGCATGAGTTGGACAAATATTTATCTGCCTATCACGACTTCATTGTTATTGGCAGCTACTATGTCGTCTACCGACTCGGCCTCCGTATTCGCTATCCTGCGTTCGCAGAAAATGAATCTGAAACATAACCTCCGTCCCATGTTGGAATTGGAAAGTGGTAGTAATGACCCTATGGCGTATATGCTGACCATTGTGCTGATACAGTTTATCCAATCGGCAGGTATGGGAGTCGGTGCTATTGTCGGTTCATTTGTCATTCAGTTTATGGTAGGTGCAGGTGCCGGATATGTACTCGGAAAGCTGGCTATCCGTATGCTGAACAAACTCAATATTGACAACCAGGCATTGTATCCGATATTATTGCTGGCTTTTGTATTCTTCACCTTTTCTATCACCGACTTGCTGAAAGGTAACGGTTACCTTGCCGTATACATCGCAGGTATCATGGTAGGAAACAATAAAATCATGCACCGCAAGGACATCTACACATTTATGGACGGATTGACCTGGCTGTTCCAAATCATCATGTTCCTTTGCCTCGGACTTCTCGTCAATCCGCACGAAATGCTGGAAGTAGCAGTAGTAGCCTTGTTGATCGGTGTCTTTATGATTCTCATCGGGCGTCCGTTAAGCGTGTTCCTCTGCCTGCTCCCTTTCCGGAAGATTACCATGAAATCGCGGTTGTTCGTATCATGGGTAGGACTACGCGGTGCCGTACCTATCATCTTTGCCACCTATCCGGTAGTTGCAGGCGTGGAAGGTTCGAATATCATCTTTAATATCGTATTCTTCATTACCATTGTCTCGTTGGTTGTGCAGGGAACAACGATTTCTTTCGTTGCCCGCATGCTGAACCTCTCCAAACCACTGGAGAAAACAGGGAATGACTTTGGAGTGGAGCTCCCGGAAGAAATAGACTCCGACCTTAGCGACATGACCATTACCACGGAAATGCTGGAAGAAGCAGATACCTTGAAGGATATGAATCTTCCCAAAGGAACATTGGTTATGATAGTGAAACGCGGAGATGAGTTTTTAATTCCTAACGGAACACTGAAACTTCATGTAGGAGACAAGTTGCTCCTTATCTCCGAAAAATCAAAAGAGGAAGTGAACGAATCCGAATAAGGCGGGGAACGAAATATGTTCAAACATCCCCCGTTAATTAACCGTAAAACTTAATTGTAAAATTCGGGTTACATTAATGAAGTATTAATTTTGCGCAGTTTTAAACTAAATGTGCAAAAACGAATGGAACAAGAACATCAGTTCATCGACTATATTGAACAAAGCATTATCAAGAACTGGGATAAAGACTCTTTGACTGACTACAAAGGAATTACCCTCCAATATAAAGATGTGGCTCGTAAAATAGCTAAATTCCACATTGTTTTAGAAAGTGCCGGTATTCAGCCGGGAGACAAGATAGCAGTCTGCGGACGTAACAGTGCCCATTGGGCTGTCACTTTTCTGGCTACTATCACTTACGGAGCCGTAATTGTTCCTATTCTCCATGAATTTAAAGCGGATAATATCCATAATATTGTCAACCACTCCGAAGCCAAACTGCTTTTTGTCGGCGACCAGGCATGGGAAAACCTGAATGAAGACGCCATGCCCCTGTTGGAAGGAATAGCGTCACTCACCGATTTCTCATCATTGGTATCACGCAATGAAAAACTGACGTATGCTTTCGAACACCGGAATGCGATATACGGTCAACGTTACCCGAAGAATTTCCGCCCGGAGCATATCTGTTACCGGAAAGACAGGCCCGAGGAACTGGCTATTATCAACTATACTTCAGGAACTACAGGCTATTCAAAAGGTGTCATGCTCCCCTATCGCAGTATCTGGTCGAATGTGGCCTATTGTTTTGAAATGCTTCCCGTCAAACCGGGCGACCATATCGTTTCCATGCTTCCTATGGGACACGTTTTCGGTATGGTATACGATTTCTTATATGGCTTCTCCGCAGGTGCGCATATCTATTTCCTGACACGTATGCCGTCTCCGAAAATCATCTCACAATCTTTCTCGGAGATTAAGCCCAGAGTTATCTCTTGCGTACCTTTGATTGTAGAAAAGATTATCAAGAAAGATATCCTCCCTAAAGTGGATAGCAAAATCGGAAAGTTATTGCTCAAAGTACCTATCGTCAATGACAAAATCAAATCGTTGGCCCGCCAGGCAGCTATGGAAATCTTTGGAGGTAATTTCGACGAAATCATTATCGGCGGCGCTCCTTTCAATGCCGAAGTAGAAGCTTTTCTCAAAAAGATAGGTTTCCCCTACACCATTGCTTACGGCATGACAGAATGTGGTCCGATTATCTGCTCCAGCCGTTGGGATACATTGAAACTTGCTTCCTGCGGAAAGGCCACTACGCGAATGGAAGTCCGCATTGATTCCCCGGATCCTAAAACTCATGCCGGAGAGATTGTTTGCAGGGGAGCGAATATGATGCTCGGATATTATAAGAATCCGGAAGCTACCGCACAAATCATTGATGTAAACGGGTGGTTGCATACAGGAGATCTGGGCGTTATGGATGAAGAAGGTTATGTAACTGTTCGCGGACGTAGCAAGAATATGCTTCTCACTTCCAGCGGACAGAATATCTATCCGGAAGAGATAGAAAGCAAACTGAATAATATGCCGTATGTGGCGGAATCATTAATCGTATTGCAACACGACAAACTGGTGGCGCTTATCTATCCGGATTTTGACGATGCATTTGCTCACGGATTGCAGCAAAACGATATCCAGAAAGCTATGGAAGTCAACCGTGTCGAACTGAATCAACAATTGCCTAACTACTGCCAGATCAGCAAGATTAAAATTCATTTCGAGGAATTTGAAAAGACAGCGAAGAAATCAATCAAACGTTTCATGTATCAGGAAGCAAAAGGATAAGATTTTTTTCGTATACAAAAGACAAGATAAATAAAAACGGTGAACAAGCACAGGGGTTTGTTCACCGTTTTTTCTAACCTAACCAACTTTATTTCCTTAATCTATCATCTTTCAACAATCTTTTACCTTAAAACCAAACCTATCCCTAACACAATAAACCTCTATTAAATCTTAACCTATTTTTTCTTAAAGTTGTATGAACGAAATAGCCTGTCCTCCTCCGGCAGCCATACGTACAGTCAGCGTATTTTCAGCTGTGACAGTTTGTTCCGTAATCTGATAATCTTCCGGATTCGTTTTCCAGTCCGCCTTCTCACCGTCGGCATAGATAACAGCTTTATATTGTTTGCCCGGTTTCAGGAAGTCCAGTTTTATTTCCAGTGTTCGGGGAGCCTCATTGGTAGCTGCTCCGAAGAAATAATTATTTTTCGCTTTACGTACAACAGCTACAAACTCTCCCGGTTCTCCTGCCAATGCCTTGGATTCGTCACAATCCGGGTCGAAATCGCGGAAGAACCGGAAAGCAGGATGTCCTTCATAATGCTCAATCATATCAGAAGCCATTTGCAAGGGAGAATATAGAATCACCCAATTGGCAATCTGCTTCGCCAATGTTGTGTTGACACGGCTGTTCCCCTTATCCTGGTCATTCCATTTCCGACGACGGGGAGAGTCTTTGGTTTGCTGGAACAAAATATCAAAAGTTCCCGGAGTGTAGTCCATTGGACCAGACAGCAAGCGGGTAAACGGCAACATTACATGATGAGACGGCGGATTTCCTTCACTCCATGCATTCCATTCCATACCTCTGGCTCCTTCGCGCGTCATCATGTTAGGCCATGTACGGCGGATACCGGTATCCTTAATCGGTTCGTGTGCATCCAATGTCATTCTATGCTCCGCAGCTGTTTCCACTACCTTCTGATAATGGTTGACTCCATATTGTCCATGATGTGAAAGCCCGTTCGGGAAAGCTCCTGCATAACCTGTTTTCAGGATGTGGATGCTGTGGTCGGTATACCATTGCATTGCATGAACCATTTGCCGTTCATAATTCGGGATATTTCCTCCTGTTTCATGGTGTCCAATGATTTCGATTCCTTTTTCCTTGGCATAACGTACTATTTCATCTATGTCAAAGTCAGCGTAAGGTTTCGTAAAATCAAAATTCTGCATACCGCCCCAACTTTCCCAACCTTCATTCCAGCCTTCAAACAATACCGCTTCTATATTATTGGCAGCAGCGAAGTCGATATATTTTTTGGCATTGACAGTGGTAGCACCGTGGCGTTCATCCATTTTCCAAGTCTCTACACCCAGATGCATCCCCCACCATACACCGATATATTTCAAAGGACGAATCCAATCAGTAGTTTCCAACACACAAGGGTCATTCAGGTTCAGGATCAGGGAAGAATTGATTAATCCGACAGCTTCCGGAGCAATCTGGATAGTACGCCAGGAAGTTGTAAAATGGTTGCTTTTGCGTACCTTGATACCGTCCGGCCAGGGAGTAAGTTCCGCCTTCAAAGTGTAATCTCCGATTTGTTTCAGCGTCATTTCGGAGAAATCATACAATGCCGCTTCATGGATACTTCCGTAAACACCATCCGCCGTCTTAAAGGTAAAAGGAGTATTGGCTGTCTCCACTTCGGAAATAGGCTGCTGCTTATAAAGCAATTCATAAGTCTCGGCACTCGCAGGAATCGACCATGAGGTACCGTCCTGACGGAAGTGGAAAGTAGTCAGTTCATCAGTTATCATCAGAGAATCCACATTGGGAACATTATATTCATAACGGAACCCTACTCCGTCATTGAAAACCCGGAAACGAAGGGTCAACTGCACCTGATCCTCATTAATCAGATTGACAGCCATTTCATTATAATGGTTCCGGTTGGTTTTATTTTCTCCCCACGGCTGCGTCCATGTTTCATCTTTGCTGTCGAATGTGGTTTTCTCTATCCGGAAGCCTCCTCCCAGAATAACACCGTTTCCCTCCACAAAACCCATTTTTGAATTTTCTATCAGCAATGAATCATTTACCGACACATTATAAAACGGAGTACCATTCTCATCTACCGTCAACGTCATCTTGATGTGACCGTCCGGTGATTTTACTTCTGTTTTCGGACTGCTACACGCACAACATCCCAGCATACACAGAAAAGCTACAACTAAATGCTTTACTTTCATAGTACAATTATCTGTTTATATATAATACAATCCATAAAGAAGAAACACTTAATTGTATGCGACTTTTCTTTATAAAGAAAGTCCGAATCTGATTTGCTTTGCAGGCAAACCTCAGATTCGGACTTTTATTTTCATTAAAACACCGGATGTTATCTATCAAACATCGCTCATCCGGCAATTATTATTTATGCAGAAGAACATCAGTACCCGGAACAATCTTTCCCATTGACCACACACAACGTACATTCAACTCCTTATCGAGAATCACAATATCTGCATCCAGCCCTTTAGCCAATGCCCCTTTCCGGTCACTGACTCCAATCAAACGGGCGGGAGTCTCGGAAGCCATGCGCACTGCATCCTCCAAAGGAATATTTGCTTTCTTTACCATTGTACGCACCAACACATCCATTGTAGCCAAACTACCGGCCAGCGCGGAATGGTCTGCCATTTTACACACTCCATCTTCAATAATATAACGCGAGTCAATCGGTTCATGTCCTTCGTAAGCAGCGTAAGCCAGCGCATCAGTCACCAGACACGTATTCTCCACTCCTTTCAGTTTATAAACCAGTTTCAGAATAGTGGCAGGCAAATGAATGCCGTCCGCAATAACTTCTACCGTCATTCCGTCTGTCAGATATACACTCTCCACCGTCCCTTCATATTTATATTCACGGCGTTTGTGGAAACCCGGCATTGCATTGTAAAAATGAGCAGCATGTGAGAAGCCCACCGCATACGCCGCTTTAATCTCATCATATTCGGCTTCTGTATGTGTAACTGCCGTCATTATTCCCTTTGAACGGGTATATTTGGCGAAATCATGCGCTCCACGTAATTCCGGGCTGATATCCCAACGCTTGATACAAGTAGTATGTTCCAATAACGGAATATATTCATTCTCATCAGGAGTTTTCAGAAAACCTTCATACTGGCTTCCTGCCATTTTCGGATTCAAATAAGGTCCCTCAATATGCAGACCGAGAATTGGAGAATCCGGTTCCTGCATCAATCCCTCACACACATCGACAGCCTGATAAAGTTTTTCAAACGATGTGGATGACAAAGTAGGAAACATACTGGTGGCGCCATGCTTCAAATGCGCGGTAGTTGCCATGCGGAATGCTTCTTCCGTAGCTTCGGTAAAATCATGTCCGCCGCCTCCGTGCGCGTGCATACTGACAAATCCCGGTACGATTGTCATTCCCCGGGCGTCAATAACCGTTGCACCGATAACTGCCAGGTCACTGTTGGTCACCTCTAATATTTTTCCGTCACAAATCAATACCGAACCGTCTTTCAGCCAGCCTTGCGGGGTAAGTATTCTACCGTTAATTATCTGAGTTAACATAGTCTTCTTTATTTATTAGATTTAAAACAGTTTATTGGTACCTTCCACTAATTGCCCCATTGCCCATACGGCTCTCACATTCAAGTCTCTGTCGAGGGCAATAATATCGGCATCCTTACCACGTTCAAGCGTTCCTTTGCGGTCAAGTACTCCCATTATGCGGGCAGGCGTTTCGGATACCATGCGTATCACATCCGCCAAAGGTATTTCTGCTTTCTGCACCATGGTACGAATCAAGCGGTCCATAGTAGCCACACTTCCTGCCAAAGCAGAACGGTCGGCCAGCTTGCATACTCCGTCTTCAATAATCACGCGCGGGTCAAAAGCAGTCTGGCTGTCACTGGCCGCACAAGCCAGTGCATCCGTTATCAGGCAGGTACGCTCCACTCCTTTTATCTTATAAACAAGACGCAGAATAGTAGGTGGTACATGAATACCGTCAGCCACCACTTCGACCGTCATGTCGTCAATCAGGTAAATACTTTCTACCGTACCTTCGTATTTATATTCTTTCCGTTTATGGAATCCCGGCATTGCATTATAGAAATGAGTAGCATGGGTATATCCGGCTTCATAGGCAGTCTGTATGTCCTCAAACTCCGCCTGCGTATGTCCTACGGAAGCCAACACTCCTTTCGCCGTGATGTATTTACCGAATTGCATGGCTCCCGGAAGCTCCGGCGCAGCATCCCAACGCTTGATACAACGAGTTTCCTCCAGTAACGGGATATATTCTTCCGGATCGGGGTTTTTGATATTTTCGGGAATCTGTCCGCCTGCCATAGCCATATTGAAATAATGTCCTTCCAGATGAAGTCCTAATACAGGGCTGTCCGGTTCCGCCATCATCTTCTCGGTAGTCTCTGCGGCTGCACGAATCATAGGAATGGTAGAAGAAGAAAGAGTGGGGAAAATACTGGTCGTACCATGCTGCATGTGAGCTTTGACAGCTACCCGGAAAGCTTCTTCCGTGCCTTCCATGAAGTCTCTTCCACCGCCGCCATGAACGTGGATTTCCACTCCTCCGGGAACGATATACATTCCTTTGGCGTCGATAAGTTTAGCTCCAATAATTGCAAGGTCACAATTGGTTACTTCCAGAATTTTGTTGTCGCGAATAAGCACTGATCCATCTTTCAGCCAACCTTGAGGCGTCAGGATGCGTGCATTAATGATTTGTGTTAACATATCGCTATTATTAAATTAATTATAGGCCTGTGTGAATCAATGACACTCTTTTTGGGGGAAGTACACTGATTTTTTCAATTGCAAAATTACGCTTTTCTATTCAATCTATCGATAAAATAGTCCGGTAAACTTCCAATATAATACAAAAAAAAGGTTGTCAATCTTATCGACTGACAACCTTGTTCTATTTGGAGCGGAAAACGAGACTCGAACTCGCGACCCTAACCTTGGCAAGGTTATGCTCTACCAACTGAGCTATTTCCGCAAACTAAATTTCTTCATCCAGTAGTAATCTGAAAGATTGGTGCCCAGAACAGGACTCGAACCTGCATGCCTCTCGACACACGCACCTGAAACGTGCGCGTCTACCAATTCCGCCACCTGGGCAAAACTTAGTTCCATCATTTCAAAGAAACAAGAGCGGAAAACGAGACTCGAACTCGCGACCCTAACCTTGGCAAGGTTATGCTCTACCAACTGAGCTATTTCCGCAAATAACCTTTCATGAACTGTGAAGAGAAGGAGACTCGAACTCCCACGACATAACTGTCACTACCCCCTCAAAGTAGCGCGTCTACCAATTCCGCCACCTCTCCATAATTTTAAAGTTTAACCTTTGTGCCCAGAACAGGACTCGAACCTGCATGCCTCTCGACACACGCACCTGAAACGTGCGCGTCTACCAATTCCGCCACCTGGGCAAAGATTATTGTTCCAACATTTCAAAGAAACATGAGCGGAAAACGAGACTCGAACTCGCGACCCTAACCTTGGCAAGGTTATGCTCTACCAACTGAGCTATTTCCGCATTTTTTCGTTTGCGGTTGCAAAGGTAGGGATTTTCCGTAAACCTGCAAACATTCTGCACACTTTTTTTCACAGAAATCTCTGCACTTTGCCTCCACCGCCAAACAATCTTTTTGATTATCAACTCATTCGGTCACGATAATCTTCATAAGAAAATTGCTTGTATATTTCAGCCTTCCCTTCTTTCGTCCACAAAGCAATGGCAGGATGATGAATTCCGTTAAACATATTCGTCTTTACCATGGTGTAATGAATCATATCTTCAAACACGATCCGTTCTCCGATTTGCAGTTCATGATCGAAACTCCACAGCCCCATATAGTCACCGCTCAAACAGGAGTTTCCTCCTAAACGATAAATATATTTTCCTTCATTTCCCATTTCCGCACCGCGAACGGCAGGCTGATAAGGCATTTCCAGACAGTCGGGCATGTGGCAGGTGAAGCTGACATTCAATATGGCAGTTTTAATACCACGGCTTTCTACAATATCCACGACTTCAGAAGTCAGCACACCCGTCTGCCAGGTAAAGGCCGAACCGGGTTCAAGAATAATACGTAAATGAGGATAACGGGCTTTCAGTCCCTGCAATAATTTTATCAGATGTTCCGTATCATAATCTTTACGTGTCATCAGATGTCCGCCGCCCAGATTCAACCATTTCAGTTGCGGAAACCAACGGGAAAACTTTTCTTCGAGATGTTCCAACGTTCGTTCCAACTCAAAAGAAGAAGACTCGCAATGGCAATGGCAATGAAAGCCTTCGATACCTTGTGGCAACGTATCCGGC
>OJKQ01000958.1_pt1 | contig 15257 bp, 17 predicted proteins | sample 1596641 | NCBI WGS metagenome assembly OJKQ01 (sample SAMEA4350167, study PRJEB24818) | metagenome | biome: human; feature: gut; material: faeces | place: Denmark | collected 2013-09 | reverse complement strand
CATAGGCCTTGACCCATGCGCCCTCTTCGGGGATGGGAGCCGGACCATGCTTAGGACCTTTGGTGATCGGGCACATATTCTGTACTTGCTGCGAATAGGTCATAATCATACTCTCCTTTTGACAAATGTTGCTTTGCAGCACAAAGCCGCCGCCGCGCCCTGCCGGCACAGCCGCTGCCCTTTGCTGCTTGCATCTGACCGGGCGCGCCGCTCTCTTTCAGCGCCTTAACCGGTACTACCACGCATGATTTTATTATAGAGAAAGCTGACGGATTTTGCAATACATTTCCGGTAAAAAACATCAAAACTATTTGCAGTTGCCTTCCGCTAACTGTCAATTCGGATGCTTTTGTCATTTCATTCGTCAAGTTTTTGTCAACTATGTCAAGAGGGCAAATTTCACGCTCCTGTGTCCTGCCTGCGCGGTGTCTGCCCGGCAGGCTTCAGTACCCACATGGCCGCAAAGCCCGCCGCTGCGCCGCCCACGGCAAGCCAGTGCCGCCCGGCTTCCAACCCCCAGAGATTTGCTGCAAACGGAAAGGCCAGACTGCCCACGCTCTGCCCCAGTGCCAGAAAACCGTAGTTCACCCCTGCGTGCGGCAGGCCGAACAGATCGGTGGAAAGGGCGGGCAGCACTGCTGCAAGGCCGGAATAGCAGAAGGTAAGCCCCGCATAACAGGCGATCACCCACCAGCCCTGCGCAAACGCAAACCCTGCCGAAAGCCCCAGCGACACCGCAAACAGCAGCAGATCGGTGGGCCTGCGGCCAATTTTATCGCTGAGCATGGGCATCAGCAGGCGGCCCGCCGCACTGCCCACGCTGCCCAGCACCACGCTCCACAGAGCAGCGTTCTCGTCCAGCCCCCGCTCCACGCCCAGCTTCAGGATGATGGGGCTGAACAGAAGCACCGCCGGGGTGGAAAAGCACACCGCGCCTGCGCACAGCCAGTACTGCTTTGTTTTCAGCATCTGCCACGGGGAAAGGTCGATCTCATTTTTGCCGTTCCCCTGCTGGTTTTGTCTGCTTTCCGGCGGGTCCTGCAGCAGCAGACTGCCCGCAAGGCAGACGGGCAGCGTTATGGCCCCCAGCGCCCAGAACGCGCCCCGGATGCCCTGCACGATCCCAAAGCCGCTGACCGCCGTGCGCACGAACACGGTGAGGAACGCACCGGAAAGGCCCACCGCCCCGCCGATCACGCCGGTGGCAAGGCCCTTGCGCCCGGCATACCACTTCTGTGCGCAGGACTGGATGGATGGGTACAGAAACGCCGTGCCCAGCCCCGCCGGGATGCTGAATGCCAGAAAAAAGCTACCCGCACTGCCGCCCGGCAGCATGGCCGCTGCAAAAAATCCGCCGCACAGCAGTGCTGTTCCCCACAGAGCCGCACACCGCGGGCCTCGGCTGTCCTGCAGAAAGCCGCCGAGGACGCACCCCACGCCGAACGCCGCAATGAGGATACCGAAGGCATAGCCTGCCCCCTGCTCGCTCAGGCCGTACTCGTCCATGACCGGCTGCTGAAATACGCCCCACGCCGCCGGGATGCCCGTGAGCACCTGAATGGCTGCGCCCGCCGCAAGGATGGTCCATGGATGTTTTGCTGTAAATTGCTGTTTCATCGTCTGTCCTCCGAATGGTTTTTCCTTTACAGTGTGCCCATTTCAATTGACAAAACGGCAGATTTCTTTATAATGAATAAGGTAAAAGTATTTACATTGATTTATATAGAGAGGAACCATCTTATGAAAACACAGGCATTGAAGGGCATGCGCGACCTGCTGCCCGCTGAGCAGACCCTGCGCGATTACATTCAGGGCAAAATTCTGGAGACCTACCGTGCGTCCGGCTTCGAGCGCATTTCCACCCCCATGCTGGAGGATATGGAGAATCTGGACAAATCCGACGGCGGCGACAACCTGAACCTGATCTTCAAGGTGCTCAAGCGCGGCGATAAGCTCACCGCTGCCCTGAACACCGGCGATCCCAAGCAGCTTTCCGATATGGGCCTGCGCTATGACCTGACCCTGCCGCTGAGCCGCTACTATGCCGCCAACAAGGATAAACTGCCCAGTCCCTTCAAGGTGATCCAGACCGACCGTGTGTTCCGCGCCGAGCGCCCGCAGAAGGGCCGTCTGCGCGAGTTCGTACAGTGCGATATCGACATTCTGGGCGATTCTTCCCCCAATGCCGAGGTGGAACTGATCGACGTGACCACCCGTGCCCTGCTGAACATCGGCTTCACCGGCTTCACCGTCAACATCAATGACCGCCGCATCCTGCGCGGGATGCTGGAGAGCATGGGTTTTTCCGCTGATACGCTGGATTCCGTCTGCATCACCTTTGATAAGATGGACAAGATCGGCGCCGATGGTGTGAAGGCTGAGCTGACCGAAAAGCAACTGCCGGAAAATGCCATCAACGCACTGGCCGACTTCATTGCCGCAGGCGAAGTCACGCTGGATGCCGTGGCTGCCCGCTGCGCAGACCCCGCCATTGCCGACGACCTCAAGTATGTCCTTGCTACCGCCAACGCCATGGCTGCAGGCCGCTATCAGGTAGCCTACTGCCCCAGTCTGGTGCGCGGTCAGGGCTACTACACCGGCATGGTGTTTGAGATCACCTGCCCTCAGTTCAGCGGTGCCGTGGCCGGCGGCGGCCGCTACGACAACATGGTGGGCAAATTCCTGGGCACTCAGGTGCCCGCCGTGGGCTTCTCCATCGGCTTCGAGCGGGTGTGTGGCATCCTGCTGGAGCAGGGCTACCAGATCCCCGGCGCAAAGCAGAAGATCGCCCTGCTGTACGGCAAGGATGCCGACTTCACCGCCGTTCTTGCCAAGGCTGCAGACCTGCGCAACAGCTACAATGTCACCGTTCTGCAGCAGGCCAAGAAGCTGGGCAAACAGTTGGGCCAGCTGGAAGCTTCCGGTTTTTCCGGTGCCGCCTTTATGGATAAGGATGAGATCAAAATTTTTGCGCAGCAGTAAATAATTGCACACAAAGCCCCTTTACTTTTGATATGCTACCCCTAGAGTAGACAGAGTAAAAACAAAACTCTGAGTACTCTTGGGGTATTTTCATGTCAAGAAAAAACACCTCAGAAAATCGAGCGATTTTCTGAGGTGTTCTTGTTTTTTCTGGTTTAAAAGCCGGTAGGCGGCACATAGTAACTGGGGATCGAGGCTGTTTTCTGCACATTTGCCTGCTGGCGCAGCGCTGAACGGGTCACCTCTGCCCAAGAATACTGGGTCATATACTCGCCGCGATAGGAATTGGTGGCCGAGCGGCTGCCCCGCAGGAAATTGTAATAATCACAATCCACCTTGCTGGTGTCCAGCGCCAGTGTACTGCGGCCGCGGATGAGCAGGCCGGTAACACCCGCATCCTCCAGCGTATGGCTCAGGTCAAAGATCAGATTGCGGAGATGGCTGTGCAGCGATGCGGTGTCGGGCTTATCCTCCCACAGCACGGCCAGCATTTCGCCGTTGGTGCAGGTGGCACCATTGCGATCCACCAGATAGGCCAGCAGCTCCTTGCTCTTGCTGCGCTTGAAGGCCAAAGCGCGCCCGCCCACGAAGATCTCAAAATTGCCAAAGCACTGGATCTTGATGCCGACAGGGGCATTCTCCGGCGGGTAGCGCAGATGCTCCAGCACATTGCGCACATCTGCCTCGTTTGCAGGCTTGAGTAAAAAGCCGCTCACGAAGATCTACAGCGCTTCCAGCGCATACTCCGGGTGCTCTGTTACCACAATGATGTTGCAGCGCGGCTGCAGCTTCTGAATCATGCGCGTCAAAGCAAGCCCGTTCATGCCGGGCATTTCCAGATTGAGGAAAGCCGCGTCCATCGGCCCCTGACGCATCCAGCTCAGTGCATCCTCGGTCGTCATGGCGCTGATATAGTCACAGTCGGGTGCAACGCGGCACAGGATGCGGATCAGCGAGTTGATTGCAAGCTGTCCATCATCGACGACCAGTATCTTCATTCGTACACCCCCGCAAGTTTACCATACATGTTCCCTGTTTCAGTTTAACACTTTGTCCTTTGATTCGCAAGTTTTTTTGCACAAAAAGCCAGAAGCTCCACACTTCTTTACAAAAGGACGTTCCTTCCCCATCCGTTTCCTCACGAAGCAGCTGGCTGAAAGAGGCGTCTTTCCCATTTTCATTTCCGGCAGTCAAAGCAACTATACAAGATACTCTGTGCCATCCAGTCCGGTCAGTTTTTGTGCTGTCGTTTGTCCCACACGGGTGCAGAGCCGCTCATACGCCTGCCGCATTCGGGTAGGGCGCGAGGTGCAGTTGTGTGCATCGGAAGAGACCGCGTCCACCAGCCCCGCCTTGACCCAGTGCTCCAGCCGCATCCGCTGCAAAAAGCCGCTGTCCAGCACAGCCGAGCAGTTGATCTGGCAGCGCAGCCGGTACTGCTCATGCAGGCGGGCCAGCAGGCCGTGCTGCGCAAGGCAGGGATACCGCTCAATGTGGGCCACCAGAATGCGGTAACCCGCACCCGTGATCTCCTGCAGAGCCGTTTCCAGCTCCTTTGCCGTTATGTTCGGCACAAATTCCAGCAGCACCCAGCCGGTATCTCCCAAGGTCAGCAGCTGGCGCTGGACTGCCGCATATCCCGCCGCAGGGGTATACAAAAGCTCTGAGCCGTGCTCCAGTTTCAGGTCGTAGCCCTTCTGCGCACAGTAATCCCGGGCAAAGGCCAGATGCCGGTCATAGACTTCCTGCGGGAAGCGTTCCATGCCCGGCGTACTGTGCGAGGTAGCAAACAGGTGCCGCACACCGTCTGCTGCCGCTGCATCCAGCATGGCATACATTTCTTCTCTGGTCTGCGCACCATCGTCCACGCCGTAGACGAAGTGCGCATGATAATCCGTAAAGCCGCTCATTTCTTTTCCGCTTCGTGGCTTCGTTTATAATACTTTCTGTAATAGCCGTACTTTCCATACTTTGAGTAGGATTTGTAGTACTTGCGGCCCATATAGTTGTCGTAGTCCACCTGATTGAGCACGGTGCCCAGAATGGGGCAGCCGGTCTGCTCGATCTGCTGCTTCACGTCCAGCAGCTCCTGACGGCTCACATCGTTGTAGTTCACTGCGATCAAGGTGCCGTCACATGCCTTGGCGATCTCCGCCGCATCGATGACCACGCCCACCGGGGGTGCGTCCACAATGACGTAATCTGCCATTCTGGACAGCATATCCAGCAGTTCGGCAAAATGGCTGTTGGTCAGCAGCGCCAGCGGGTTGGGCACATCGCGGCCCACCGGCACCATGATGGCATTAGGGATGTCGGTCTGGTAGATGACCTCATCCATGCCCACCATACCGGCCAGAAAATGGGAGAGGCCCTTGCCGTCGCTGCGGCCATCCTCATATTTCAGGCCGTAATCACTGTTGACCAAGCTGCGGCGCAGGTCTGCGTCCACCAGCGCCACCTTGATGCCGCGCTGTGCCAGCGTGCGCATCAGGTTCATGGACAGATAGCTCTTGCCCTCTGCAGCATGGCAGCTGGTGATCATGATCTTTTTGACACTCGCACCTGCAAAGGAGAGGTTGGTGCTCAGGGTATTAAAGGCTTCATTTCCCGCATAATCCAGAGCCGGAAATTTTGTGATCTTCAGCTGTTTCATGCTTTCCTCCCAGAGCTGCCACCCACACGGCGGCGGACATCATTGGCAAACCGCTTGGTGCGGCGCTTGAACTCGCTTTTCTCTTTCGGCTGTTCGCCAGCATCGGCCAGCGGGATCGATGCCAGCACGACCATGCCGGTATACTTGCGGATATCATCGGCAGACTTGTAGGTATCGTCCAGCATGGTCCGCAGCACCACCACGGCGCAGGCCAGCACAAAGCCCACTACAAAGCCCAGCAGGATGTTCTTGGCCTTGTTGGGGCTGAACGGGTTCTCTGGCACACGCGCAGAAGACATCAGGGTGGGCTCGTCCGTCTTCATCTTTTCCGAAATGTACTTTGCGCCCACATCCGCATACTCGTTTGCGATCGCTGCTGCTTCTTCCGGGTCCGGGTTCGTGACCGTGATATCCAGCATACGGGTGTCGCTGGTGTTGGTGACAGACAGCATACTGGCCATATCGGTGTAGGTGTAATCCAGATCCAGGTTGCTGATGACCTTTTCGTGGACTTCCCACATTTCAAAGACCTTGATGTAATCGCTGGTCAGCTCGCTGCCGACCTGCAGGTCGGAGAAGTTCAGCACCGAATCATTGCGGCTGACCACATAGATGGTAGCCGTTGCCTTGTACATCGGCGTTACCAGAAAAAACGTATAAAGCGCCATCAGTACGGCACCCACCACAGCCGTGGCTGCAATGAGCGTCCAGTGGGCCAGCAGGCCCATGAACAGTTCCAGCAGATCAATGGTATCTTCTCCCTGTTCCGGCTGTACCGCCAAAGCTGTGCGCTCCTTCACAAAAGTATCTTGCTGCACGATTTCACTCCTTATAACCTTATAATACTGCCGCCCATGCGGCCCGGGCGTTGTGCCCTTTCCTCTATTTTTCTGAATCCTATACGCCAAAAATGCGGCGTTCCCTTTTTCATCAGGGAGCACCGCAGAACATTTCTAGTTCTTAGCCCTCAATGGTCTTCACGGCCACCAGAATGAAGTTGGAGCCATAGAGCTTGACCTGACGGCCCTTCAGGTTCACCACGATCTCGCCATTCACGACCTTACCGGGCACAGTATAGTAGGTATAGGTCACAGTGCCGTCTGCCCTCGTCTTGGGCACAGCCACCAGAACGGTAACTTGCTCGTTGTCCTCGTAAGCAGCCTCAATGACCTTGGACTCAATGGTCAGCTTAACATTTGCAGCGTCGAGCAGGTTAGAGGTCTGCATCTCAAAGGCCTGCGTTACAGTAACATCTATAGTCGTCTTCTTTTCTTTCGAAGCGCCCGCAGCCTTCTGCAGGTCTGCATCAGAAGTGATGTCCTGCAGGACTTCCTCGACCTGAGCGGTATCCTCCTTGGCAGTGACCTTCACATCGCTGACAATGCCCAGAACACCGGTGACGGTAGCAGAACCGCTGGCCTTGACCTCATCTGCCACAGTCTTGCTGGGCGTTGCTGCCAGAACAGACACACCCATGCCCACGACCATAGCAGCGGTCAGAACAGCGCTGATAACTTTCTTCATAATGAAGATCTCCTTTCACTTCAAGCCGCACTCCCCAAGATGCTGCTTTCTATCGCAAATGCTTTTCAACATTTACATCATTCTTCAACAGGCTCCCAGAACAGCGTCAGAACCGCTTTCTGGATGGAAGCTTCGGTCGGATAGAACTCGGTGAATCCGTCCTCTGCCACCTTATGCTCGCCCTCCAGTGCAATGGCAGGTTCCACAGTATCGTCCTTTGCGGCCCACACCTCATTGACCAGCTGACCCTTTGCAAGGTCGGTGACCAGATAAGGCTGCAGCGCATCGTACACCTGTGCGGTGAACTGCTGATCCTGCTGTACCCTGCTTTCCAGCTGTGCGGAAAGCTGTGCAAGATACTCCTCCTGCCGCACCATGCGGGCTTCGTTGGTGCCTTCGCCAATATCCATGCGCCTGCGCACAAAAATCTCAGCCTGATCGCCCTGCAGCGTCAGGGTAGCTCCCTTGGTCATGGCCGGGTCTGCTGCGGAGAAATCATCCTCCAGCGTCACGGTCACACCGCCTGCAAGGTCGTTCAGCACCGAGATGCCGTCCAGACTCATAGCCAGATAGAAATCAATGTTTTCCCCCTGCAGCAGGCGGGACACCGCATCACGGGCATAGCCGCAGCTTTCCTCCTTGCCATCGCCAAAGCCATGGGCAAGGCTGATCTGCATCTGAGTGGTGCCCACCGGATTGCCCAGCATGCCAAGCACCGTCACCTCTGCCATGGTGTCGCGGTCGATCTTGAGCTGACGAACCGTCTTGTCTTTGCTATCTATCACAATGAGCCGCTGAAAATCCGCCTGACCACCCTGATAGGAGCCTTCTGCTTCCACCTCGCTGTCATGGTCGATGCCCATAACAAGGATGGTGGTCAGGTCTGTGCGCCTGCGGTAGGTCACGCCGTCCACTTCCATGGTCTCAGCGGTCTCCTGCGGCAGCTCCGTCCGGGTTTCCGGCTTTTGGCTGCGCTTTTCCAGCCAGCTTCCGCCCACAAAAAACAGTACAGCTGCCAGCACCAGCACAGCCAGCGCAGCAGCGGCACCACGATGTTGTTTTTGTCTGTTCAAGCGGGTAAGCTTCCCTCTTTTCTTCGGAATATAGTTTTCTGCGGGAAGGTCTTTCCATTGCCACAGAAAGATATTCCTTGGTCTATTATATCGTCACAGGTGTGCAACTGTCAATGTATTTTCGTTATTTTCCGGCAGGAAATTTCGCATTTTCAGCCTTTAGGGAGCCACAGATAAACACAAACCCCGGCCATGCAGAGTTCATCCGCACAGCCGGGGCCAATTGGTATTTTATTTAATATCCAGTTCAGGCGGCACATCGATCTGGTCCGAGACATACTTGCCGTTCTTTTTGCGCTGCCGCACGCACTCCGTCAGCAGATATTCGATCTGCCCGTTCACCGAGCGGAAGTCATCTTCGGCCCAGGCGGCAAGGGCATCGTAGAGCTTCGCGTTCAGGCGCAGGGGCACCTGCTTTTTTGGTTCTGCCATCAGTACAGGCTGCCGCTGTTCACGATGGGCTGGGCATCACGGTTGCCGCACAGCACCACCAGCAGGTTGGAGACCATTGCCGCCTTGCGCTCGTCGTCCAGCTCCACTACCTTGTTCTCATTCAGGCGTTCAAGGGCCATTTCCACCATGCCCACAGCACCGTCCACGATCATCTTGCGGGCATCGATGATGGCGCTTGCCTGCTGGCGCTGCAGCATCACGGCTGCGATCTCCGGCGCATAAGCCAGATAGGTGATTCGGGCTTCCACTACCTCGATGCCGGCCTCGGCTACATTCTTCTGGATCTCGTCCCGGATGCGGGCGGCTACCACCTCCGAGGACCCGCGCAGACTGCCCTCATCGGCTACGCCGTCGCCGGTGGTGTCCACATTGGGAGCCACATCATAGGGGTAAACGCGCACCACATTGCGCAGAGCGCTGTCGCACTGCAGGGAGAGGTACTCCTTGTAGTTGTCCACATTGAATACGGCCTTTGCGGTATCGGTCACGCGCCAGATGACCGCAATGCCGATCTCCACCGGGTTGCCCAGACAATCGTTGATCTTCTGGCGTGAGTTATTGAGGGTCATCATTTTGAGCGAGATCTTCTTGCTGGTCGATTCTACGGTCTGGGAACTGCTGTTACCTGCCTTAATCAGGGCCGCCATGCCGGTTTCGCCGCTGCTCACATCGCCGCTCTGGCTCAGTTTGGTGCCAGCTGCCGGGTTCACCGCGGTGCAGAAGGGGTTTACCCAGTAAAACCCCTGTCCCTTCAGGGTGCCGATGTAATCGCCGAACAGAGTGAGCACCAGTGCTTCCTGGGGCTTTAACACCTTCAGGCCGCAGAACAGGAAGATGCCCGCCACCCAGTATGCGATGGACAGGATCGTGAGCAGGATGCCCGGAAACAGGCTTTCGTCCAGCAGAATGATGCTGTAGAAAAACAGCAGGACGGTAACAGCATAGCCCAGCAGGGTGAGCAGCAGCATGACCATGCCGTTCTTTTTGGTCTGCAGAATTTTCTCTTCCATAACAGTTCCCTCCTTCACAGGGTGCGGAAGCATTTCTTTGTGATATCAAAATCATATCACTTTATATCATTCTTGTCAAGTCCTCCGCGGGCAAAAAAAGAGCCGCCGCACAAACACTGTGCAGCAGCTCCTTTTTGTTTATCTTTTTATTTCAATCCCCCTTATGAGGTATCCAAATGACACAAAATACAATTACACTGATCGTTCTGGCTGTCCTTGTTGTTTTTTCCCTGCCGGCTCTGTACCGGAAAAAGAAAAACGGTGATTTGACCCTGTGGGGTAATGGACGCAATATTCTGGGGCAGCTGCCCTCGGAAGAAGCTGCTTGTGCAGCGGTGTCCTCCTCTGCCCGCAACGGCTCCCAGAAGGACATTCTGCAGTTCGTTTCCTCTCTGATGAAGCTGGTGCGCAAAAATCACTGGTACATCGTCATGCCCGGCCAGCTTTCGGACGGCAAGACCAAAACCAATCTTTCGCTCGTGCTCATCACACAGCATCGTGTCATCAGCCTGAAATGTTATGGTTATGGCGGTGCCCTTACCAATAACGGAAAAGCCGCCGACTGGACACAGAAGCTGGATAAGACGACCAAGGCGATCCATTCTCTCCTGCCGGATCAGACCGCGCAGCAGGCAGCTCTTGCGTCTCTTCTGCCCCAGCTGAATGCATCTCAGGTCGAGGTCTTTTCCGTTTTTACCACACCGGGCGTGCAGCTGATCAACTGCAGCGGCCTGAACTGCTTCACTTCCGTTTCCCTGCTGGAAAAGCTGCAAAGCTCTTCCGCGGACTGCACCAGCCCTCTTCAGCCAAAGGAGCTGGGCGCTGCACTGGAAGCCATGAAGCCGGACCCGCCCGCCAAAAACAGACAATAACAACCTCCCATATGTGCGGTTGCCGTACAAGCAAAAACACCCTCACAGCTTTTCCATTTCAGCTGTAAGGGTGTTTTTGTTTTGCTTTTTATTATAACCCGTTCACGATATTTTCCGGCCGCTGTCCGCTTTGCACCGCCCGGATCGCCGCGGCGATCATGCGGCAGGCTGAGCAGCGGATTTTCCGTTGTGACCGGTTCCGGCGCAATGGTGTCCAGTCCGGCTCCGGCGATCTTGCCGCTGCACAGGGCTTTGGCAAGGGCGGCGCTGGCCACAAGGTCGCCGCGGGCAGTGTTGACGATGAAAATGCACCGTCCTTCATGAGGGAGCCGAACAGACCGGGGATGAAGTGGGAGCAGTCCTTTTCCAGTACCTCGCAGTCTGCCATGATGGTGCTGGTCAGGTCGGCAAGGTCTCGCTTGCCGAAAAAGGACAGAGGCAGCTTCCGCAGCCGCTACCACCATCTTGCTCCAACTGCACGTCTCCATTCAGCAAAGCGGAGAGCTGCTTTTATACCGTTATCCGCTATTTGCTCTTATTTTATCTGCGGTGCATCCTTTTGCTGCCGGGTGGATCTCAGATATTCCAGCAGCGTCCGGCTCACCACAGAGCTTGCCGTCTTGGAAAGCGCCAGCCTCACTTCCTGTTCCAGCTCCCGGATAGCATTGGTCAGGCTGGGCTGAGAAATATAGAACTGCTGCACTGCATGGCTGATGGTGTCGGCGCCGGCAACAGCCGTGACATAGCGGAGTTGTTGAAGGGTCACGGCTGTTTCCTTTCGGCGTGTTTTTTCTATCCTACCGCAGAGCCGCCAAAAACGCAACGTATTTTCTTCTTTGAAATACCAAACGAACATTGCCGGCATATCCAAGATACGTTTTACCCACCCTGCAATTTCCCTTATAATAGCACCGCAGTCTTGAAACGGCTGCAACATTCCCATATCACAAAGGAGGCTTTCCGGTATGGGACAACGGCAAAGTGAGATCATCAAAAATCACATGGAAGTTTACTGGCACGACTATGCGTCGGCCAGCAAGGGCGTTCCCATTACCGAGGCGGGGCTTGTGGAAAAAGCCTCCGTCATTGGACGCACCGGGCTGATGCTGCTGGAATGCGGCACCGGCGCATGGCGTGTCCGAAGCTCCATGAACACCCTTTCGCGGGAGCTGGGAGTCACAACAACAGCGGACATCGGCCTGTTGTCCATTGAGTTCACCTGCTTTGACGGTGACCAGTGTTATACCCAGTCACTCTGTCTGACAAATACGGGCGTGAATACCTCCCGGCTGAACCGGCTGGAGCATTTCGTCAACGACTTCGACCGGGAAGGAAAATTTATGACCGGCGAAGAACTGCACAGCCACCTCGATGAGATCGAGCGCATCCACGGCTTGTATTCGCCCATCGCACTGGGCTTTGCAGCTGCACTGGCCTGCGGCTGCTTCACCTTTCTGCTGGGCGGCGGCATTGTGGAAATGCTGTGTGCCTTCTGTGGTGCAGGCATCGGCAACTTTGTACGGTGCAAGCTGACAAAACACCATTTCACCCTGTTTCTGGGCATTACGGCGTCGGTCTGTTCAGCAAGCCTCGTGTATGCCATCCTGCTGAAGCTGGCAGAGGTGCTGTTTGCCGTATCGGCGCAGCACGAGGCGGGGTATATCTGCTCCATGCTCTTCATCATTCCGGGCTTTCCGTTCATTACCAGCGGCATCGACCTTGCCAAGCTGGATATGCGCTCCGGGCTGGAACGTCTGGCCTACGCCGTCCTCATCATTCTGGTGGCAACCATGACGGCTTGGATCATGGCACTGCTGCTGCATTTGCAGCCGGTGCAGTTCCCTGCCCTGAGCCTGACACTCCCGGAAGAGATCGTGTTCCGGCTGCTGGCAAGTTTTGGCGGTGTGTTCGGCTTTTCGCTCATGTTCAACAGTCCCCGGAACCTGGCAATCTGCGCCGCCCTTATCGGTGCGGTAACGAACACGTTCCGACTGGAGCTGGTGAGCCTTGCGGGCTTTCCGCCCGCTGTTGCAGCGTTTCTGGGCGCACTGCTGTCCGGACTGCTGGCCTCCTGCCTGAAGAGCGCCGCCGGTTATCCCCGCATCTCCGTCACCGTGCCGTCCATCGTTATCATGGTACCGGGACTGTATTTCTACCGTGCCATCTATAATCTGGGCATCCTGTCTCTGATGGACTCCGCCACATGGTTTGCAGATGCCATTCTCATCATCGTGGCACTGCCGTTAGGGCTGATCTTCGCCCGTATTGTCACTGACAAGACTTTCCGTTATTGCACCTGATGTGCAGCATTTCCATTCTCCCATATAAGGCAAAACGCAGCGAATCTTTTAACGGTTCGCTGCGTTTTGTTTTGCTGTGATGCACTTATAAAAGGAGTTCGTTTACAGGGCATTTACTCCCCGTAAACGATCTTGGTAGCAGTTTCCACGTGGCGTTCCAGCCGGTCGGCAAAGTGTTCCAGCGGCAGAAAAACGCCAAGTTCATCGTAGCGGGTTCCGCCGTCCTTGAGCGTATCCTGTCCATAGTAGACCACGGAACGGGGCAGTGCGTGCTGCAGCTTCATCTGGATATCCCAGACGGTGGAGTAGGCCTCCGCTTCCGTTACCTTCTGCTTCACGGTGTCCGGCAGTTCGTAGATCAGCAGCAGCCCCAAATGCTGGTTGTAGTGGTACTCCACCACATCCATCGAGCCTTCGTCGTAGCTGTGATACTTGCAGTAGCCGCTTGCAAGGTACATTTTTACCTTTTCCTGCTTCTGGAACACCCGGATGAACCGGTCGTATACTTTGCTGCTCACGGCAAATTTGTTGTTCGGCAAAAGAACGCCGGCATCATCCGTCAGGATCACCGGGTTCGGCTGACCATCGGCGTTGAATTTGAACGGGATCAGGGCAGCGTTCCGTAGCAGGTCAAACATACTGTGCTGGCAGATCGCCATCAGAAAGGCAGACAGATCCTTGTTCTCGTAGGCATTGAACAGCGCTGCGGCAAACTGCTGTGCACTCACGGCCGGCGCATCCAGTACGTCTGCCATGTCCAGCGAGTCGTTGAAGGTATCCATCAGGCGTCGGCAGGCTTCTGGATTTTTCAGGATCTCCCCGAACAGTGCCTCTGCCTTTTCTTCTCTTGGAAATATCGTTGCCATCAAAAAGACCCTCTTTCTGTTTATTTCCAGCTACCTATTATAGATTCATAATGCCCCGCTGTGAAATACTGCTTTCATATTGCTGCTATATGCAGAACACTTTTTACACATTTTCCAAGTGCCTGTATAAACAGAAATAAACCTTCCGGCCGCAGATAGTCAGACAGTTCGCTTTCAGGCACACCATACACGGGCAGAACCCCGTCGATAATTGGTGAATGTTTTATCCATAAAATATACCCACTTACATATTATGTCAACAGGTTTTTGCTTTGAGCATAAAAAAGCTCTATGTCAGCCTTCTGAAACACGTTTTTTCTTTGGATTCTCTTGACGATGTCCCGCCAATGGAGTAGGATGGTGCTGCAAAAACGAATTGCAAAAGAGGAGATTCAAATGCAAATCAGCCTTTTATTGATGCAGCAGATCGCGCAGCTATTTCTGATTCTGCTGATGGGATATGCCGTTGTAAAAACCGGCTTGTTGAAGGCATCGGACAGTAAGGTGCTGTCTGTGGTCTTTGTCTATCTGGTCATGCCCTGTGTCGTTCTGAACGCCTTTCAGATCAAGGATACACCGGAGATCCGCACCGGGCTGCTTTATTCCATGGGCATCGCCGTTGGAATGCACGTTGTATTTCTGCTTCTGAATGCGCTGTTCCGCAAAGCTCTCAAGCTGGACGCCGTGGAGCAGGTCAATGTCATTTACAGCAATGCCGCCGCGCTGGTCATTCCCATCGTGCAGGCCCTGCTGGGGGAGGAATATGTTGTCTACTCCTGCGCCTTTGTCATTGTACAGCTGGTGCTGCTCTGGACCCATGCCAGTGCCTGCCTGCAGGGCTCTGCACAGCTGGAATGGCGCAAGCTCCTTACCAATGTCAATCTGATTGCCATTGCAGCCGGTGCTCTGCTGTATCTGCTGCACATCTCTCTGCCTGCCCCGATCACCAGCACACTGAGCAGTGTCGGCAATATGATTGGCCCCATGGGAATGCTGCTGGCAGGCATGGCCATTGCGGAAGTCCCCCTCAAAAAGGTTTTCTGCACCCCGCGCAACTATCTGCCGGTATTTCTGCGTCTGCTGGGTGTTCCGCTGGTCATCGTTCTGCTGCTTTGGGCAGTTCAAGCCTCCCACTGGGTCCCGGACGGCAAGTCCATCCTGATGACGGTCTACCTTTCTGCCATTACCCCCGCCTGTGCAACAGTCACCTCCATGGCACAGCTCTATGACCGGGATGCTTCTCATTCCAGCGCGATCTATGTCCTGAGCACGCTGCTTTCCATCCTGACCATGCCGCTGATGATCGGGTCGTTTGAGCTGTTGCTCTGAAATACGGAAAAAGGCCGCCCGGCACCGTAGCAGGGCAGCCTTTACAACTACAAGGATGTGTCTCTATGAAACTCAAACAATTCATTCAACAGGAAACGGTCCTCACTGCGGCCGCTGTGCTGGCCGTTGTCTCCGCCTTCTTTGTTCCACCGGATGTGCAGTATCTCGGCTACATCGACCTGCGCACACTGGCGA
>OJKQ01000951.1_pt1 | contig 15382 bp, 7 predicted proteins | sample 1596641 | NCBI WGS metagenome assembly OJKQ01 (sample SAMEA4350167, study PRJEB24818) | metagenome | biome: human; feature: gut; material: faeces | place: Denmark | collected 2013-09 | reverse complement strand
GTAGAAAAGAGCGGTTCTCCTTCCGAGTATCCATATATCCTGAATATTAAAATTCTCCCTCCATGGTATTACACACTTTGGGCAAAGATAATCTACATTCTTTTATTCTTGAGCCTCATTGCCTGGGTTATCAACTTTTTCCGTGTCAAGAACCGTCTAAAAATGGAACGGATGGAAAAAGAGAAGATTCTGGAACAATCACGCCAGAAAATGGCTTTCTTTACCAATTTGTCTAATGAATTAAAGACACCGCTTAGCCGGATTATCGCTCCTGTCAGTCAATTGCTCCCCGTTGCAGAAGAAGTGCATGAGAAACAGACACTGGAGGAGGTACAGCGTAATGCAATGAAAATAAACTCATTGATTCATCAGGTATTAAACTTCAACCGGATAGAGGATAATAAAGATTCGCTGCTGATTTTGTCGCGCATCGAACTTGTGTCATTCAGCCACAGTCTGTTCTCCGTCTACGAAGAAGACAAGCGGCTGACTTTCCTTTTCGAGACAAACAAAGCGAAGATTTATGCCGATATGGACGCTATCAAACTGGGAGTGATACTAGACAGTCTGCTTTCAAATGCAGTGAAATTCACTCCGGACGGCGGCAGTATCCGGTTGTCTCTTTTCTATCGCGAAGAAACCGGCTTAGTGGATATCTGTGTATCGGACACAGGATCGGGAATCCCGCCGCGGGACATTCCTTACATCTTCCAACGTTTTTTCCAATCCCCCCACTCCGGCAATAAGGAAGGTACGGGTATCGGGCTTTATCTGGTAAAAACTTACACAGAACTGCACGGCGGACACATCACCGGCGTCACCTCCGAAGAAGGAAAAGGGACTTCCGTCGGATTGAATATTCCCGTCATAGCAGTGGAGGAAGAGGAAATCCCCGCGACACAGGAGAAGAAGCGACTGGAATCGTTGCCTGTACTCAAACCGATTGAAGCGGAATCGCAGGACGAGAAGTTCCTGTCGAATATAATTCGCCTGATTGAAGATCATCTTTCGGAGTCGGAACTGAATGTGAATGCTCTTTGTGAATTATCCGGTATCAGTAACAAACAGATTTACCGGAAAATTAAGCAATTGACCGGAATGTCTCCCGTAGAATACATCAAGTCAATCCGGATGAAAAAGGCTGCCATGTTATTGCAGCAAAAGAAGTTCACCGTTGCCGAAGTAATGTATATGGTGGGCTTCTCCAACCATTCTTATTTTTCCAAATGTTTTCAGGCTGAGTTCGGAAAAACGCCGAAACAATATATGCAGCCTGCTGTTGACGAAGAAAATCACAATAAATAAAGCACTTGCGGGTGAGGATGAGGCATTAATTGCTGTGTTTTTACCTTTCATCATGTAGCGCTTTGTCCATTGCAACCTATTATCTTTCTTCCGGTCTATTGTTAGATAAATCCTGTTGCATTAGAAGTTAACTTTTTCCGGTCTAACGGTTAAGTTGTTTTTGATAGTATATAAACTATAAACGTAAGCTCTAATTATATAAACGCAAGCTTCATTTTTATAAATGCAAGTTGCGTTTATAAAAATGAAGCTTCCGTTTATAGTTTGCAGCAGACGGAAAGAAAATTTGCCGTTAGACCGGAGAAAATTTGCAAAGGAGGGAAAGAAATTTATCTATAAGTAGATTGCATGGAAGAACGGTAGCAACCTGTTCATATCCTACGGTTATTCTGTGCAAGAGGTGAAATAGACGAACCTCATAAAAGCACATATTGGAACTAATTATGGCCTAATCGCGGCTGAAAAGCACCTTTCGTCCTATTTTTATCCTTATATGTCCAATCTGTGCTTTCATCAAATCAGCACCTATCTTATCTTTGCCGGTATAAATAACCCGCCAAATTTGATAGCATGAAAAGACAGTTTATTCTTACCTTTATTTGTCTGTTGTTTACCTTCACCGGTATGCAGGGGAAAGTAACTACACCTATAATATATATAGATGGAAACGGAGTGATGCGCTGGAGCGACACCCACGAAGAGGCCTCTTTCTTCGGGGTAAACTACACCCTGCCTTTTGCCCATGCCTACCGCGCACTCGGCTATTTGGGAGTCGACCGCAAAGCTGCCATAGATAAAGATGTATATCATCTCTCCCGCTTGGGACTGAATGCTTACCGTATTCATCTATGGGACGTGGAGCTGACCGACGGGCAAGGTAATCTCCTTGAAAACGAGCATATTGACCTCATGGATTATCTAATTGCCAAACTTAAGGAGCGCAATATCCATATTGTCATCACCGCACAGACTAACTTCGGAAACGGATACCCCGAACGGAATATACAAACCGGCGGTTTCTCTTATAAATATGATAAATGCGATATGCATTCTAATCCGGAAGCGATTGCCGCACAGGAAACTTATCTCCGCGACTTGGTGAAACATACTAATCCTTATACAGGACTGGCTTATAAAGACGATCCTTCTATCGTAGGTTTTGAGATCAATAACGAACCCTGCCATTCCGGTACGAAAGAAGAAGTAAAAGCCTACATCAACCGTATGCTGAAATCAATGAGCAAGGCGGGAAACCGTAAACCAGTATTTTATAATGTAAGTCACAACGGATATGTGGCAGAAGCCTATTATGAAACGACTGTTCAGGGAACTACCTATCAATGGTATCCTATCGGGCTCGTATCCGGACAAACACAACAAGGGAATTTCCTTCCTTACGTAGACCGTTATGACATTCCTTTCGCCGGAAAAGTGAAAGAATTCAATAAGAAAGCACGGATGATTTATGAATTCGATCCAGCGGATATTATGTACTCTTATATGTATCCGGCCATGGTAAGGACTTTCCGCACGGCCGGTTTCCAGTGGATTACGCAGTTTGCTTATGACCCGATAGACCTTGCGTTCGCCAATACGGAGTATCAGACTCATTTTCTGAATCTTGCCTATACCCCGAATAAGGCTATCAGCATGAAAATTGCCGCCGAAGCTGCACGGAGTTTGAAAAGAGGAGAATCATATGGGAGTTATCCTCAGGATACCATATTCGGTAATGGCTTTCGCGTCAGCTATGCGGAAGATTTAAGCGAGTTGAATAATGGAGAGAAGTTTTATTACTCCAATCAGACAAATACACCACCCAAAGATGCATCAAAGCTGGTTTCAATCGCCGGATGCGGAAGCTCGCCGATAGTGGACTATGAAGGTACGGGAGCTTATTTCATTGATTGCCTTGAATCAGGAGTATGGCGACTCGAAGTAATGCCGGATGCGGTAGTAGTCAATGACCCTTTTGCCAAGCCGTCACTCAAAAAAGAAGTAGTCAGCATTATCTACGGTACTTGGGATATGGCATTACGAATTCCGGATTTGGGCAAAGCGTTTACTCTCACAGCTCTCGACAAGAAGAACGACCGGAAAGAAGAAACAGTGACGAATGGAGTGATTTGCGACCTTCGTCCGGGGGTTTACCTGTTGAAACGAAACGGTTGTACCCCGCAACAGAACTGGAAAGCTGATTCACGTTGGAATTCGATTCGTATCGGAGAGTTTGTAGCTCCCACTCCCCGTACTATGGATTATAAGGTCACTCATACTCCGGCAAGCATTGCCGAAGCAGGCAAAGCATTGACTATTAATGCGCAAGTAGCAGGAAGCGTTTTTCCGGATTCTGTCATTATATACACGGATAAGGTGTCTTTTTGGAACGAGCATAACCCGTATATAAAGATGAAACGTACAAGCGGCTATACATATCAGGCTATCCTGCCCGCTGCAGATATAAAGGAAGATTGTTTCAAGTATAACATCATCGTCTGCCGGGGCGACAGCACCCATACTTATCCCGCCGGAAATTCCGTCACCGGAAGTTCCTCGGGAATCCAAGGAAGTCCATTGGACTGGAACTATACTTCCGATTTCTACTGGACTACACGTGTTGTCGCTTCTGGTAGTGCGATACAACTACTGAAAGTAACGGATACAGATAGCCGGATAGAAGCATATACACTTCCTGAATGGAACGACCTGCAACGTACCTTACTTGATTCTTCTCCGATTGAGAAGCCGTTGCTCCGGTTCTGTTTCACACCGAAAGGAAAAAATCCGCAACACTTCCTCCGCGCATTCGTAAAAGATGAAATCGAAGGAAGAAAAGATAAAGTGAAAAGTTGCACTACGCTCTGTATTCGTGTAAATAGAAACAAACCTCTTCCGCAAGGACTCAGCGCAGGTTTTGTCACTTCGGACGGATATACCTACAAAAGTCTCTGCCCTGCTCCGTCAGCAGAAGGCATTGTACGGATTCCTCTGAAAGAACTGCGTCTAACGGATACCGCATTGTTGCCCATAGCTTATCCGACATTCCTGAAACAGTATTTCCACCCGGAGACGGTAATTCCTTTCCGACCGGAGAAGATAGAGAAACTGGAACTGTCAATGCCTGGAACCGGCAAACCAACCGTAGAGATTGAACTTGGAGACGTGTGGCTGGAATAGCCGGATATGTTCACCCAGCGTCCCAAACAATAATAATACAATAAATCTATTATCAATAACACATTAATTATGAACAGGAATATCTTAAATCTACGCCAACTGACTGTACTCCTTATATTGTGTACAGCCTTTTTAGGAGGTATCATTCCTGCCTTTGCCCAACAGGGCGGCAAGAAAATCACCGGACAAGTGATTGATGAGAACAAAGAACCGATGATCGGAGTAAGTATCCTCATCGTGGGCACTTCTACCGGTACGGTTACCGACTTTGACGGTAACTACACATTGAACGTACCACAGGGCAACAAAGAGTTGCAATTCTCTTATGTGGGATATGAGACTAAAATAGTTGCCCTTCCTACAAGCGGCTCTGTACTGAACGTACAGATGAAAAGTGATTCACAGGTATTGAGTGATGTAGTTGTTATCGGATATGGAACGCAACGAAAAAGCGACCTGACCGGTTCGGTAACAAACGTCAGCAGCAAAGACTTCAATATGGGACTGGTCAGCTCTCCCGAGCAACTGATTAACGGAAAAATCTCCGGCGTGCAGATTATGTCCAATAGTGGTTCGCCTACGGCGGGAAGTACCATCCGTGTGCGTGGCGGTGCCTCACTGAATGCCAGCAACGACCCGTTGATTGTTTTGGACGGTGTTCCTTTGGAACAGGGTGGTATCAGCGGGAACGACGGAAACTTTCTGAGCCTCATCAACCCGAACGACATTGAAAGTATGACCATTCTGAAAGATGCTTCTTCCACCGCTATCTACGGTTCGCGTGCATCCAACGGGGTAATCCTTATCACTACCAAGAAAGGGACTTCGGACAAACTGCAAATCACATTCAGCACTACCAACTCCATTCAGACACGCACCAAACTGGCGGATATGTTAAGCTACGACCAATTTGTCAACACGATTCGGACACAAGGAACTTCTGCCCAGCAAGCTCTGTTGGGAACAGCCCGCACGAACTGGAACGATGAGATCTATCAGAATGCTTTCGGTACGGATAATAATCTGAGCGTCTCCGGAAAGATTGCCAAGAACTGGCCGTTCCGTGTGTCGGTAGGTTATTATAACCAAAGCGGTCTGCTACGCACTGATAATGCGGAACGCTATACGGGAAGCATTATGCTGACTCCCTCTTTCTTCAAAGACCACCTGAAGCTGAATATTAACGCCAAGGGTTCTATCAACAACAATACATTCGGCAATACAGACGCTATCTGGGCAGCCGCTACCATGAACCCGACCATTCCCGTTTATTCAGGACTGGATACCTTCGGCGGATACACGGAAGCGACAGACAACACAGGCGCCCCTGTCAACGGCGCCGTAATGAATCCCGTAGGACTTATCAAGATGAATGATTCTCAAAGTAACGTAAGGCGTTTTATCGGAAATGTCGATGCGGATTACCGTGTTCACTTCTTCCCCGATCTGAAACTGCACGCTACACTAGGCTATGACTACGCACAAGGTAAAGGTAGCGTATATGTTCCGGCAGAAGCGGCACAGAACTACAATACTTCCGGTCTGGATTACAGCTACGGCCCCGAAAAGAAAGAGAACCGTCTGCTTACCTTATATGCCAATTACAACAAGCTCGTCGAATCTATCAAGAGTAGCTTTGACGTGACAGCCGGTTACGACTATCAGTACTGGAAATCGACTACACCGCTTTATAGCGAAATGAACACGTTGGGAGAGATACAAAAGACATCCAAAGCGAAGGATGAGCGCCACGTGTTGCTCTCCTACTACGGCCGTCTGAATTATTCTTTCGATTCACGCTATATGCTGACTACGACTATCCGCCGGGACGCCACTTCCCGTTTCGCCAAGAATGTACGTTGGGGTACTTTCCCTTCGGTAGCTTTAGGCTGGAGAGTGACAGAAGAATCTTTCCTGAAAGACAATAAAGTATTGAGTAACTTGAAGCTCCGTGCCAGCTATGGTGTGACCGGACAGCAAGACGGTATCGGCAATTATAATTACCTGCCTATTTACACTCAAAGCCAAAACGGTGCGGAAGCCAGCATGGGTAACGGATACATTCATACCTACCGTCCCAGTTCCTATGTGCCCGATTTGAAATGGGAAACAACTACTTCCTGGAACGTCGGATTCGACTTCGGCTTCCTGAAAGACCGCATTACAGGTAGCTTCGACTACTACACCCGCCAAACAAAGGACTTGATTGCCACGGTTCCCGCCGCAGCCGGGACGACCTTCGATCGTAATATCACTACAAACGTAGGAAATGTAGACAGTCAGGGTATCGAATTCAGCATAAACGCAACCCCTGTTCAAACTAAAGACTGGAACTGGGATATCAGTTTCAATATGACATGGCAAAAGATGAAAGTAAAGAACCTGTCTCTCGTAGCCGGTGCTGCCGCAACTAATACTTCGGTCGGCCCTTATATTGACAGCTATCAGGTACAGACGTTGACCGAAGGATATGCCCCCTATATGTTCTACGTCTATCACCAGCTCTATGACGAAAAAACTGGGAAGCCCGTAGAAGGCGCTTATGTAGACCTTAACGGAGACGGAGAAATCAATACGGAAGATTTATACCGTTACCACTCTCCCGCTCCTGACTATATCCTCGGTTTCAGCACTTCCCTACGCTGGAAGAAATGGACGTTGAGCACCAGCCTGCGTGCCAATATCGGTAACTATGTTTACAATGCTATGGCTATGAATGCCGGAGCCTGGGAAACAGTGAGCTACAACTCTTATCAGTTGAACAACCTGTCGAGCAGTTATCTGAAAACCGGCTTCAAGTCCCGCCAATACTTGTCCGATTACTATGTGGAGAATGCTTCTTTCCTGAAAATGGATAATCTGTCATTGAACTATAACTTCGGGCAGATTTGTAAAGGATGCAGCTTGAATGTCAGTGCAATGGTTCAGAATGTATTCTGTATCACGAAATACAGTGGTGTAGACCCGGAAGTCCCCAACGGAGTGGATAATTCCTTCTACCCCCGCCCACGTACATTCTCACTTAACGTAGGTTTCAACTTCTAATTACTTTTAAAAACAAGCGAATCATGAAAAAGATATTATATACAGCTTTCTATTTTTGCAGCGCATTGCTGTTGAGTTCCTGTATAGGCGATTTGGACCAATATCCGCATGAAGACGAAACATCTTCCACGATCTACACAAGTGCCGATAACTATAAAGCCGTTTTAGGGAAAATATACGCTGCTATGGTAACCACCGGTCAGGAAAAGGGCGGTGATCCGGATTTGAGCAGTAACAGCGGTCAGGATTATATGCGTTGCTTCTTCAATCTACAAGAATGTGGAACAGATGAAGTAGCTTCTACCTGGCTGTCGGGTGATAACGTTACCGGTCTGACTTACTTGAGCTGGGACGCCAATGACCCTTGGGTATCGGATATGTACTATCGTATTTATTACAACATTGCATTATGTAACGAATTTCTTCGTAATGCTACGGATGAGAGCATTGCCCGGTTTACGGAACAGGAACAGACTGAAATTCGCCATTACCGTGCCGAAGCCCGTTTCATGCGTGCCTTGTTCTATTATCATGCAATGGATTTGTTCCGCAACATCCCGTTTGTAACAGAGAACGACCCGACTGTCGGCTATCTGCCACCACGCTACACGGCTGCACAAGTTTTCAGCTATATTGAATCGGAACTGACAAGTATCACAAGCGATATGCTCGACAGAACCAACTGTCCTTACGGACGGGCTTCCCGGGGAGCTGCTTATACCTTATTGGCCAAGCTGTATCTGAACGCGGAAGTTTACATCAATACACCGAAATATACCGAATGTATCAGTGCTTGTAAAGAGGTTATCAAGCAAGGGTATTCATTGGAAGATGATTACAGCAAGTTATTCAACGCTGATAACGATAAACGTACTGCTAACGAAATCATCTTCACTTTGCCGGTAGACGCTACGCATACCGTTTCGTGGGGCTCTTCCACTTATATTGTCTGTGGTGCGGTTAGTAATACTTCGGATTTGCAGAAGCCGGAAGATTACGGAGTGAAAAGCGGTTGGGGTATGTTCCGTGTACGCGGAGAAATCCCCTCCCTGTTTACCGGAGAAGAAGATAAACGGGCTATGTTCTTCACTAATGGGCAAACACTGAACCTGGATAAGATTGACGACCAAAGTAACGGTTACTTTGTAGAGAAATGGACGAACCTGACGGATGCAGGAGAAACAGCTTCCAATACCGCAGACGGTGGCGTAAACACGGATTATCCTTTGTTCCGCCTGGCAGATGTATATCTGATGATAGCAGAAGCCTTTGTACGAGGTGGAAGCGGAACAACAGCAACGGAAGTTGTCGGTTATATCAACCAAATCCAAGAAAGAGCATACGGTGACGACAGCAATAATAAAAACGCAAGCCAAATCAATCTATCGTTTATTTTGGACGAACGCGCCCGCGAACTTTATTGGGAAGGACATCGCCGTACCGATTTAATCCGCTACGGAGTATTCACTACCAATGGTTACTTATGGCAATGGAAAGGCGGAGTAAAAGAAGGAACAGCGGTAAACAGCCGGTACAATATTTACCCGATACCGACTACCGAGTTAACCGCCAACCCGAACCTATACAATGAAAACTATTAATCACGCTTATTCGATACAACAATATGAAAAAAAATAAACACCCTATTGGCTTTACTCTCCGCACTCCTTTTATTAGGAGCGTGTGAGAAAGACGGAGAGAAATTCTATCTCTCCAGCCCGGTGGAGAGTGACTTAATCGCTTCTACCAATGCCGTTGTACTGACGGAAGCTACTGCCAAGCTTTACGCATTATCCCTTGCCTGGAGCGACCAGACATTGCAAATCAGCGACCCGAGATATCAAGCGACCAGCGGCATTCAAACTACCGTACAAGTATCCCGGTCTGAAGATTTTTCAGGCAGCATTATCGAATCTACGGAAAACGGAGTATCCAAAAGTTATACAGTCGCCGCTCTGAACATTATTGCTTACAAACTAAATGCACCGGCTGAAGAAGCCGCTCCTCTTTATTTCCGACTGGCAGGAAGCAATGGCAGCAACATCGCTCCTGTATATAGCAATACAGTGGCAGTCACAGTGACTCCTTATCCTATTGATATGCATTACGCCAGCATTATCAACAAGGGTAGCGGTCAAGATTCCGGTCAGGATTTCTATTCGGCAAATGCTGACGGACAATATAGCGGATTCTTCGGGGCAGCGGCTTGGGAAGGCATTTACGTACAGGAAGCAGACGGAACAACCTGGCATACAGCCCAATCCGGTGGAGTAGGAACTCCATTCTTGTTGACAACAGACGCAGCGGAAGGAACATGGGATATGTGGTTCCCCGGTCAGTCGGGATGTTATTTCGTGAATGTAAATACCGCTCAGAAACAATGGAACGCCTTACTGATACCCGAACTGAATGTAAGCGGCATAGAAGGTATCAATATGCAATACAGCCGTACAGATAACCAATGGAAAGGTGTATTTACGGGTACGGAAGGTACGAATATCAACATTCAACTTCAAGGAACAGGTAAGTTTTACAACAATACCAGTGTCAGCGGTTCCGATAATGCCATTGACGATACAAAAGCCAAAGATACCCCATTTGCTTTCGGTGGAACTGCCGGACAACTGACATTCAGTACAGGTGAGACTGCAACAGCCGGAAATATAACGGTAAGTGTTCCGGCTACGGGAGAATGTACGCTGGTTATTGACCTTAATAATCCCGAACAATGGACTGTTAGCGTTACGGAAGGTGGAAGTAGTGAACCTACTTATCCTTCTTATCTGGAAATGCAGGGTGTAGGAAACATGGATGGAAAGGGCTGGTTAGCTACATTAAACCCTGTTTACGACAATAGCGGCGAACATCACGGAAGTTATCAAGGTGTTTACCAAATGACTAATGGTTGGGATAATTTTAAGATTGTAGACCAAACAGCCGGTATCTGGTATGGATGCGACTCCAACGATGAATACAAACTGGCGGACGGCGGACAGAATATCTGGTTCCACCAGGAAGAATGTCGTACTTTCATCGTCACAGCCAGTCTGGCCGACATGACTTGGGGAGCAACAGAAATAACCCAAATCAATGTCTGTGGTGAGTTTAACAATTGGGATTTAAACAAAGATTTGATGACATACGATGAAACAAACAAGGTTTGGAAAGCCACCGTTGTCATTGATAATCTGGGCAATAACTACGGTTTCTACTTCCTGCTTAATAATGCAGAAAACGGTTTGGTATGGAACTGGGCATTAAAGGGAAATAAAGAGAAACTATACTTGACCGACAGTAATGGAAGCGGAAGTATTGTTCCTGCTGAAACCGGTACTTATGCAATTACCCTTGACATTGCTTCCCTAACATTTACTATGGATAAACAATAATCAACAGAACATTATGAAACGATTTAAACAGATTCTATTCATAGCTTCCGCCCTACTTGGCGGAAGCCTTTTCACCGCTTGCAGCGATGACAATGACACACCGGTCTTCCCGGAAAAGGAAGAAGCAACTTATGATATGTCAGGTTTCGCCAGAGGAGCCGATGTCAGCTGGTTAACGGAAATGGAAAGTTCCGGATATAAGTTCTATACTGCCGAAGAAAAAGAACAGGAATGTATGTCCCTATTGCGTGATTTAGGTATGAATGCCATTCGCCTGCGTGTATGGGTAAATCCGGAGAATGACACTGATGATGTGAGAGGTTGGTGTAACAAAGGAGATGTATTGCTCAAAGCATGGAGAGCCCATAACTTGGGCTACCGTATCATGATTGACTTTCATTACAGCGACCGTTGGGCTGATCCTTCACAGCAAGCTAAACCCCAAGCATGGGCAGATTACTCGGTAGAGCAATTGAAGCAAGCTATCGCCGACCATACGAAAGATGTACTCAGTGCATTGAAAGAGAAAGGTATTGACGTGGAATGGGTACAAGTGGGTAACGAAACACATCAAGGAATGTTGTTCCCTACCGGACAAACTACAAGTGAAGAAGGAAGGGTTAATTTCGCATCATTTGTCACAGCGGGTTACGATGCTGTAAAAGAAGTCTATCCGAAAGCCAAAGTTATTGTTCATCTTGACCAAGGAAATAATGCCAGCCTGTACAATAGGATCTTCGGCTACTTACACGAAAACAATGCCAAATGGGACATCATCGGTATGTCACTTTATCCGGACATATCAACCGAAAACGCACACACACCGGACGACTGGGAAGCGATGAATAATGATTGTATCGCCAATATGAAAGCGTTAATAGCCAAATACAATACTCCGGTAATGATGTGTGAAATCGGTATTAGTTGGGATTACGAAGAAGCGGAAGCCTTCTATACAGACTTCGTTACCAAAGCCAAACAAGTAGACCAATGTCTGGGAGTATTTACCTGGGAACCTCAATGTTACGGTAACTGGAAAGGTTATAGTAAAGGGATGTTCGATGACAGTGGCAAACCCACCAATTCATTTAATGCTTTTAAGAGATAAATGAACATGAAACACCAAAAACAGTTAGCAACTGCACTTTTGTTGGCAGCTGCTTGCAGCCTGCAAGCACAGCGTAGCGAGACATTGCTCGAAAAGAACTGGAAATTCAGCAAAGGAGATATCAAAGAGGCCAGTCAGCCGGAGTTTAATGACACCCAATGGGAATCAGTCGTCCTTCCACATGACTGGGCTATCTTTGGTCCTTTCGATATGAACAATGATCTTCAGAATGTGGCCATCACACAAAATTTTGAGGAAAAGGCGTCTTTGAAAACAGGACGCACAGGGGGACTGCCTTATGTAGGTTCCGGCTGGTACCGTACTAGTTTTGATACTCCCGCCGACAAAGAAGTGACTCTGCTCTTTGACGGTGCTATGAGTGAAGCCCGCGTTTATGTGAATGGTAAGGAGGCTTGTTTCTGGCCCTTCGGTTACAATTCTTTCCATTGCAATGTCACTCCTTTCCTGAACAAAAACGGAAAGAGTAATACACTGGCCGTACGGCTGGAAAACCGTCCGCAATCTTCACGCTGGTATCCGGGAGCGGGCTTGTACCGCAATGTACACCTGATTGTTACTGATAAAATCCACGTGCCTGTATGGGGAACACAGATTACGACTCCTCATGTCAGTAAAGAATTTGCAGCCGTACGCCTGCAAACGAGGATAGACAATGCCGGTGAAAAAACACAAATCCGCATGGAGACGGAAATTCTTTCCCCAGACGGAAAAGTGGTTACCCGCAAAGAAAATACCGGCCGTATCAATCACGGACAGCCGTTTGAACAGAACTTCATCGTAAATGCACCTGAACTCTGGTCGCCGGAAAACCCGTCGCTCTACAAAGCGGTTTCTAAAATCTATGCAAATAATAAGTTGGTAGATACCTATACGACCCGCTTCGGTATCCGCAGTATTGAATTTATCGCCGATAAAGGTTTCTACCTGAACGGAGAACACCGGAAATTCCAGGGTGTATGTAATCATCATGATTTAGGTCCGTTGGGAGCAGCTATCAATGTAGCGGCACTCCGCCATCAACTTACTCTTTTGAAGGATATGGGTTGTGATGCTATCCGTACATCGCATAATATGCCGGCTCCGGAACTCGTTGAATTATGTGATGAAATGGGATTTATGATGATGATTGAACCGTTTGACGAATGGGATATTGCCAAATGCGACAACGGTTATCACCGTTATTTCAACGAATGGGCAGAACGCGATATGATAAATATGCTTCATAATTACCGCAACAATCCTTGTGTAGTGATGTGGAGTATCGGTAATGAAGTACCTACTCAATGCAGTCCTGTCGGTTATAAATGGCCAAGTTCTTGCAGGATATCTGCCACCGTGAAGACCCTACCCGTCCCGTGACTTGCGGTATGGATCAAGTGTCTTGTGTGCTTGCCAACGGCTTTGCAGCCATGATTGACATTCCGGGACTTAATTATCGCACACAGCGTTATAAAGAATCTTACGACCAGCTTCCGCAGAACTTGATTCTTGGTAGCGAGACGGCTTCCACTGTCAGTTCACGCGGAGTCTACAAATTTCCGGTAGAAGAAAAGAAAGGTGCCAAATATGAAGACCACCAATGTTCTTCGTATGACGTGGAAGCATGTCCGTGGTCGAATATCCCAGATGAAGATTTCGCCTTAGCCGATGATAACCACTGGACTATCGGACAATTCGTATGGACAGGATTCGATTATTTGGGCGAACCTTCACCATATGATGTCAATTCATGGCCGAATCATAGTTCTATGTTTGGTATTATCGACCTTGCCAGTATCCCTAAGGACCGCTATTATCTCTACCGTAGCGTATGGAACAAAAATGCAGAAACGCTACATATCCTTCCTCATTGGACTTGGCCGGGACGCGAAGGTGAAGTGACCCCGGTATTCGTATATACCAACTATCCTACTGCCGAACTGTTTATCAACGGAAAAAGCTACGGTAAACAAAGCAAGAATAACAGTTCTTTAAAGAGCCGTTACCGCTTAATGTGGATGGATGCCGTATACGAACCGGGCGAAGTAAAAGTTGTAGCCTACAATAAGGACGGAAAAGCAGTAGCGGAAAAGACAGTACGCACTGCCGGAAAACCTCATCATATCGAACTGGTCAGCAACCGCAACGAACTGACAGCCGATGGAAAAGACCTCGCCTACGTCACTGTGAAAGTGGTAGACAAAGATGGTAACCTCTGTCCTACCGATAGCCGCCTGATTCACTTCTCCGTAAAAGGAGCCGGTAAGTTCCGGGCTGTTGCTAACGGCGACCCTACCAATCTGGAACAATTCCACCTTCCGAAGATGCACGCTTTCCATGGAATGTTGACAGCGATTGTACAGGCAGGAGAGATTGCCGGAGATCTTGTACTGACTGCCAAGGCAAGTGGAGTGAAAACCGGAACAGTCCATCTTCAGGCAAAATAAAAGGGTAGAATTATAAGAAATAGAGAAATCCATCCTACCCTATACTATTATTTAGGCACAGATTACCCTGTTGCTTTATGCAATCATAGTTCTAAAACCGTGTAATCTGTGCCTAAAATATTAAAGTCGATTATTTACAGATAAATGTCACTAGCAATCCCTTATGGTCTGTCGGCCACACATCAAGCGGTACTATGAATTCATCTTTTGATGTTTCCTCTACACGTTGAGAGCGGACAATAGATTCTTTCGGACCAAACAAAACGGCTTTCTTTGCTTTCAATCCTTTTCCTTTATAGAAGATAAAATCAATACGATCCCGTTCGTCCGCTTTAGGAGCCCATGTTATCTTTTCCGGAGTTTTTGCCAGGTTATCCGAAGGATAGGTAAATCCCGGATGCGTCAGAGGATTGGGATAAATCTTACGGTAGCTGTCAATAAAGCCAGCTTCTTCCAACAAAGTGGTAACTGTCCAGGGTACAACAAAGCCGTTGTGGTCGTACAAGTTCTTATTTTTCTCAATCCAATCGCGATGAGAAGGTTCGTTGAAGTCTCCTCCCACGATCACCCGATAGCCGTTTGCAAGGTCTTTCTCAGCCTGGGCGATAAACATACGAATCGCATCATCCCGCTGAGAGGCTACATTGACTTTCATAATTTCATCTACTGACGCCGGCAGTGGAATTTCTTTCCAGGTAGAGCCGTCATAGCCACGGGCGTTATAATATGCACAGTCCAGATAATCCAGGTGGGCAGTATAAACCGCTACCTTCTTTCCGTTCACGGAACTTGTTAGACGATAAATACTTCCATGGTCATTCTTTTCCGGAAAAACCGTCAAAGAGTCCGTGATAGGATGCTTGCTTAGTAAACCGGTATCATAAGTATAAAAAGAATAATACTTCAGTCCC
>OJKQ01000949.1_pt1 | contig 15406 bp, 14 predicted proteins | sample 1596641 | NCBI WGS metagenome assembly OJKQ01 (sample SAMEA4350167, study PRJEB24818) | metagenome | biome: human; feature: gut; material: faeces | place: Denmark | collected 2013-09 | reverse complement strand
GCCAGGATGATCATGAGCACCATGCGTGCGGCGGGAAGCTGCTGCCGGCGCTGCTCGGCCGGCAGCCGTGCGCTGCGGAAAAACGCGATCGTCTCGCGCACCATGGCCACGATGTCCCGCCAGTAGACGATGCAGATGGAAATGAGCGTGCCCAAATGCAGCAGAACATCGAAAAACAGATGGCCGTTTTCCGCCGTCGACATATGAAACAGGTTTTGCAGGATCGACAGATGGCCGGAGCTGGAGATCGGCAGAAACTCTGCGATGCCCTGCACCAGACCGAGCAGGATCGCGTTCCAGATGGTCACGGATGCACCTCCCAATACGCAGATAGGAATGTTGATTATACCACGGTTTTCTTTGCGTCACAAGGGAAAACGGTCACTGTCCCCGTTTTCCCCTGCCGCATCCGGTCACGCCTGCGTGTCGCAGTAGGCAGCCAGCACGCCGCGGTACGTCATCCAGCAGTCGAACTTTGCCACGAGCTCAAACGGTGCGTGCATGCTCAGCACCGGCACGCCGGCGTCAATGGTGTCAATATTCCGGTCGGCCATGAACTTGGCGATCGTGCCGCCGCCGCCCTGATCGACCTTGCCCATCTCGGACAGCTGCCAGACGACGCCGTTGTCGGCAAACAGACGGCGCAGATAGGCCACGAGCTCGGCCGAGGCGTCGCTCGTGCCGGACTTGCCGCGTGCACCCGTGAACTTGCAGATGCCCATGCCGTAATTGAGCTTGGCCTCCGTGCGCTTGGCGCTCACCTCGGGGAAGCTGGGGTCAAAGGCCGCGCAGACATCCGCCGAGAGGCAAAAGCTCCTGGCAAAGCAGTGGCGCAGCGCGACGTCCTGCTGCTCGCAGAGGTCGGCCATGAAGGCCTCGAACGCCTGCGACTGCATGCCGGACACGCCGTCGGAACCGATCTCCTCCTTGTCGGCGAGGATGCACACGGCCGTGCGCTCCGGCGCGCCGTCGAGGCCAAGGATGGCGCGCAGCTCGGCATAGGCGCACACGCGGTCATCCTGACCGTAGGCGCCGATCATGCTGCGGTCAAAGCCGATGTCGCGCGCCGGGAACGCCGGCACGGCGGCAAGCTCCGCCGACAGGAAGTCCTCTTCCGTGATGCCGTATTCATCATGGAGCAGCGACAGCACGGCGAGCTTCACGCGGTCGCGCCCCTCGCCGGCATACGGCATGCTGCCGATGACGATGTTGAGCGCCTCGCCCGTGATTCCCTCTTCCATGGTCTTGCGCATCTGATCCTTGCCGAGATGCGGCAGCAGATCGGTGATGACAAACTGCGGCTCATCCGGCTCGCGGCCAATGGCTATATCGACCGTGCTGCCGTCTTTGAGCGCGACCGTGCCGTGCAGCTCCAGCGGGATCGTGACCCACTGGTACTTCTTGATGCCGCCGTAATAGTGCGTCTTGAAATACGCCAGTTCCGAGTCCTCATACATCGGCGTCTGCTTGAGATCGAGACGCGGGGAGTCGATGTGCGCGCCCGCGATCACGCAGCCGTGGTCAAGCGGCTGCTGCCCGAGCACGGCCAGCATGAGCGCCTTGCCGCGGTTGTTGACATACACCTTCGAGCCCGGCTGCAGCTCCATGCCGAACGTATACGGCACAAAGCCCTCGGCCTCCGCCATGCGGATGGCCTCCTTGACGGCCTCGCGCTCGGTTCGCGCGGCGTTGAGAAACTGCTTATATCCCTCGGCATAGGCAAAGATCTCCCCGGTCTGCTCGGCGTCGATCCGATCATAGCCGTTTTTCGGCTGATAAAACAGCTTTTCCTTCCACTGCTTGAGTTCCTTATCTTCGCTCATGAGAGCACCTCCTGTATCAGTTGATGGCAGCGGCGCTGAAAATCGGCGAGCGTGCCGCCGTTATCCAGCACGTAGCTGCAATGTTGGGCAAACCATTCGTTGGGCTTCTGCGCGTCGATGCGCGCCTCGGCATAATCGCGCGTCACGCCCTCGCGCGCGATGAGCCGCTCGATGCGCACCTCGCGCGGCGCCGTCACGCCGATGGTGACAGTGCACAGCTCCGCCAGCCCGCTCTCAATGAGCGCGATGGCGTCGATCGCCGCGACCGTGCCGCCCTGCCGCGCCCACGCGCGCAGGCGAGCGCGCACCTCGGCACGGACATACCGGTGCGTGATGGCGTTGAGGTCGTCGAGCGCCGCCGCGTCCGCGAACACGACTGCGCCGAGCCGCTTTCGCTGCAGCGTCCCATTTTCTATTGTACCCGGAAAACGGGCATTGATCTCCGCGAGCATGGCGGTATTGGACGCCAGCAGCTCGTGATACACCGCGTCGCAGTCGATGACGAGCGCGCCCTGACGCTCCAGCTCCATGAGCGCGGTCGTTTTCCCGCAGCCCGTGCCGCCCGTGATGCCGACAATGTGCATTTTCCGCACGAGCGCGTCCCAGACGGCATCGTCCGGCACGGCGGCGGAGCGCAGAATGCGGTACGGCGTGTGCGAGAGATCGACGAGCGTGGACTCCCGGCCGATGCCGCAGGGCCCGCCGTCGATGACGGCCGCGATCTGCCCATTGAAATACGCCAGCACATCGTCTGCCGTTTTCGGGCTCGGCGCGCCGGAGGGATTGGCCGACGGCGCGGCCAGCGGCAGCTGCGCGGCCTCGATGAGCGCCAGCGTGGCCGGGTGATCCGGGCAGCGCAGGCCGACAGTCTGCCCACCCGCGCGCACGATCTCGGGCACGCAGTCCTGGGCCCGCAGCACGATCGTGAGCGGGCCGGGCCAGAACGCCTCGGCCAGCGTGTATGCCGCCGGCGGCACATCGGCGCAGTAGCGCGCCATGGCGGATGCGTCGTGCACCATCAGCGACAGCGGCTTGACGGCCGGCCGGCCCTTGATCTCATAGATCTGCGCGACGGCGGCGGGATCCAGCCCGTTGCCGGCAAGGCCGTAGACCGTCTCCGTCGGGACGGCGACGAGCTGCCCGGCGCGGATGGCATCCGCTGCCTGCGCGATCTCGGTTGTGATTCGTTTCGTGTTCATGCTTCCTCCGCGGATGCGCGCAGCTTTTCGGCCTGACCGGCCAGCGTGAGCGCATCAATGATCTCATCCAGATCGCCGTCGAGCACCTGATCGAGCTTATAGAGCGTCAGCCCGATGCGGTGATCCGTCACCCGCCCCTGCGGGAAGTTGTAGGTGCGGATGCGCTCGTTGCGCATCCCTGTGCCGACCTGGCTGCGCCGCTCGGCCGAGCGCGCGGCATTCTGCCGGGCACTTTCCGCGGCATACAGGCGTGAGGCCAGGATCTTCATCGCGCGATCCTTGTTTTTATACTGGCTGCGCTCATCCTGACACTCGACGACCGTGCCGGTCGGCAGGTGCGTGATGCGGATGGCGCTCTCGGTCTTGTTGACGTGCTGGCCGCCGGCGCCGGAGCTGCGGTAGGTGTCGATCTGCAGATCCTTCGGGTCGATGTGCACCTCCACGGCGTCCATCTCCGGCAGCACGGCCACGGTGGCGGTGCTGGTGTGGATGCGGCCGCCGGTCTCCGTCTCCGGCACGCGCTGGACGCGGTGCACCCCGCTTTCAAACTTCAGGCGGGAGTACGCCCCCTGTCCGCTGATGAGCAGACTCGCCTCGCGCACGCCGCCGAGCTCCGTCTCGTTGAGGTTGGCGATCTCGGTCTTCCACCCGTGCGCGTCGGCGTACATATTGTACATTCGATAAAGACTATGCGCAAAGAGCGCCGATTCTTCCCCGCCGACGCCGGTGCGGATCTCCAGAATGACGTTGCGGTCATCGTTCGGGTCGCGCGGCAGCAGCAGCACACGCAGCTGCTGCTCGAGCTCCGCGCAGCGGGCACGGCCGAGATCGATCTCCTCGCGCGCGATCTCGTGCAGCTCGGGGTCGCTCAGCAGCGCCTCCGCCTGCGCGATCTGCGCCTGACAGGCGGTATACGCCCGGTAGGTCTCCACGACCGGCTGCAGCTCGCGCTGCTCGCGGCAGAGCTTTGTGAACACCGCGGGGTCGGAATAATACGCGGGGTCGGCCAGCTTGCTCTCCAGTTCGCTGTACCGGTTTTCAATTTGTCGCAGCTTTTCGAGCACGGCGCCGCCTCCCTTGTTGCGATATTCGCTCAATGTATCAGTTTACCACAGCGGCGCAAAAATGTAAACAGGCGGTGCGTCTGCGCGCACCGCCTGTCAGAAGATCTTCGGTTGTTTACCCGCGCGGGATGATCGCCTGCGCCACATTCTCAAGCGTACTCAGGTCGAGCACGTTCACCTGATCGGAACCGACGACATAGAAGTAGTCGCCGATATACAGGCCGCGGTTGTTCTCGTCCCACTGCGAGACGGGGATCTCCTTACGCAGCGTGAAGCCGTCGTCCGCCGAATAGCCGTAGACGAGGTAGCTGTTCTCAGCCGGGAAAGCGATCAGGTCCTTGTCGCTGTCCACCAGAATTGCCTTGTGATTATTCAGCGCCTCGCTATAGTCGGCATCAAGGGTCTGCGTGTGCAGATCGTGCAGCTTGGCAGGATCGGACGTGTCGATCATGACGAGCTTCATGCCGTCCACGGTCGCGCCGCCATCCACGGCCGTCGTCTCCATGCCGAGGCCGAAGAGCATCCCGTCTGACCAGACGTGCAGATAGTCGGAATAGCCGCTGAGCTTGAGCTCACCGACGACCTTCGGATCGGTCGGGGCGGTCAGATCGACGGCAAAGACCGGATCCGTCTGGCGGTAGGTGCACAGATAGCCGTAATCCCCGTCGAAGCGCGCGGAGAACACCGTCTCCCCTTCGGCGATCCCGGCCACGCTGCCGACGGTGTTCAGGTCACGGTCGAGCACGTACACATCATTGCTCGTCTGCGTGGCGTCGTCATTGGTTTTCGTGTTTTCAAAGTCATGCTTTTCATCGCGGTAGACGCTGTAGGAATACGTCTGCTCGGTCGTGGCCAGGCGCAGATAGCCGTCGCGCTCGTCGAGCGAGAACTGGTTGTTGAGCGCGCCGGGCACAGTGCCATTGGCGGCAAAGGTGAGCTTGCCGTCGGCGATCGCAAAGCGGTTGACCGCCGTGTTGACGCTGGAGGTATAGTCCGTGACCGTGTAGCTGCCGTCCTTATGGGTCTTGCCCGCGCCGTCGTCATAGACGCTTGCGCACAGGTAGAGATTCTCCGCCGTCATGTACACCGTTTCCCCGCCGCCGAGCACGGACTGGCTGGAGAGCCGCGTGCCGGCCGCAATGTCATACGACGCCGCGACCGCGTAGGTCATGGAGTTGTTGTACGGCATGAGGCCGATGCTGTCGCACGGCACGACCGACGCCGTGTCCCCGTCATACAGCCGGGGAGCAAATGTAGTCTCGTCGCCCTTTTCCGGCGCGCCGGGATAATACGACGTGCACAGGTAGAGCACGCCGCCGACCATGCGCGAGGCGATCTCGTAGCCGTCCTGCCCGAACGACTGGACCAGCGTCGGGTCTGCCGGGTCGGAGACGTCATAAATATCGACTGTGACATAATTATTGCCTCTGCCGGAAAGCTCATCCGAGGACGTGCCGCTGCCCGTCCAGTCGGTATACGACGAGAGGACGACCGCGCGGCCGTCGGCCAGATACAGCTCCAGCGGCAGCTTTTCCTGCGTGTGGGTCTGACCGTCCTCGGTCGTCGTCTGCTCCCAGTCCTGACCGACAAAAACATTGGACACGTCCGTGACGTCCGCGCCGTCCGCCTGCATGACGATCAGTTCGCTGCCGCGCAGGATGTAGATATACGTGCCGTCGGTCTTGACGATATCGCCCTCGTCGACGCCCGCGACCTGCACGTTCGTGCCGGAGTAGAATGTGCCCTCGCCTTCACCGTCGCCTTTGCCGCCGGACTCCGGGTCGTCGGAAGCGCCGTCGGTCATATTGAGGGACTTGTCGCGGTCCGCGATTGCTTTCTGCGCATCGGTCAGCGCGGAGTAGACCTCGCTGTAGCTCTTGGCAAAGGTCAGGCCGCCGGCCGCCACCGTCTTGCCAGTCTGCCCATCCTTTCCGCAGGCGGTCAGCAGTGCGAGCGACAGGCACAGCACCAGAAATCCTGAAAAAAACTTTTTCATAGCACACCTCTATGGTTCGATGGTTTTCAACTGCATTGTACAGGATTGGACGCGCGCGGTCAAGAAATGTTCCGAAAAAAACGGAAGGGCGCCTGCGGGCGTCCTTCCGTCTGGGTCATCTATGCCGTTATGCGCCGAGGTACGCCGCGCGCACCGCGTCGTTCGTCAGCAGTTCCTCACCGCTGCCAGTGAGCGTGATGCGGCCGGTCTCGAGCACGTAGCCGATATCGGCGATCTTGAGGGCCATGTTTGCGTTCTGCTCAATGAGCAGGATCGTCACGCCCTGCTTGTTGATCTCCTGAATGATGGAGAAGATATCGCGCACGACCAGCGGCGCGAGACCGAGCGACGGCTCGTCCATCATGAGCAGCTTCGGGCGGCTCATGAGCGCGCGGCCGACCGCAAGCATCTGCTGCTCGCCGCCGGAGAGCGTGCCGCCGGCCTGCCAGCTGCGCTCTTTCAGGCGCGGGAACAGGCTGTAGACCCACTCGAGGTCCTCTGACAGATCGTCCTTGCGCAGGTAAGCGCCGATCTTCAGGTTTTCCAGCACGGTCATGTCCGGGAAAATGCGGCGTCCCTCCGGCACGAGCGTCACGCCCTGCGTGACGATCTGGGTCGGGTCCTTGCCGGTGATGTCTTCCCCCTGGAAGGTGATCTTGCCGCCGCTCGGCTTGACAAGACCAGAGATCGTGCGCAGCGTGGAGCTCTTGCCCGCGCCGTTGGAGCCGATCAGCGTAACGATCTGCCCCTGCTGCACATCGAATGAAATGCCCTTGACAGCCTCAATGCCGCCATAGCGCACCTGCAGATCTTCAATTTTCAGAATCGTTTCACTCATCTTCCACAACCCCCAGATAGGCGTCAATGACGTGCTGATTGTTCTGGACTTCCTGCGGGATGCCCTCGGCGATCTTGCTGCCGAAGTCAATGACATAAATGTAATCGGAGATCCGCATGACCAGATCCATATGGTGCTCGATCAGGAAGATCGTCAGGCCGTATTTCTCGCGCAGCTCGTGGATGAACGCCGCGAGCTCAAGCGTCTCCTGCGGGTTCATGCCGGCCGCCGGCTCGTCGAGCAGCAGCAGCTTCGGATCCGTCGCCAGCGCGCGGGCGATCTCCAGCCGGCGCTGGATGCCGTAGGGCAGACTCGTCGCAATGTCGTCCTTGTATTTCTCCAGCCCCTGCTCGACGAGCAGAGCCATGGTCTCGTCGCGCATGCGCTTTTCTTCCTTGGCGTTGCCGCGGAAGGTCGCGGAAAACACGTTCTGCCTGGCGCGCATATGCTTTGCTACGAGCACGTTTTCAAACACCGTCATGCTCTTCCACAGGCGGATGTTCTGGAACGTGCGGGCAATACCGAGCTTCGTGATCCTGTCCGGCGTCGGCGAGACGATCTTGCCCGTCCCGGCCAGCGGGTCGCGCGCGAGCATCTGCTCTTTCGTCTCATCCGCCGGATGATACTCCGCCGTGTAGAGCAGTGGATTTTCGCCCTTGTAGAGCTTTTTCATCTTGCCGGTCGGATGGTTGCGGACCATCGGCTCGTCAAGGAATTTGACGAGGCCGTTCGTCGGCTCATACACGCCGGTGATGCAGTTGAAGGCCGTGGTCTTGCCGGCGCCGTTCGGGCCGATGAGCGCCACGATCTGTCCCTCGGGGATATGCAGCGACAGGTTGTTGACTGCCACGACGCCGCCGAACTGCATCGTGATATTTTCCACGCTGAGGATGTCTTTACTCATCTGCTTTGCCCTCCTCAACTACGTTCTTTTTTTCCTTTTTCGGGCGCTTACGGAACAGATCCGGCAGCTCGCGCTCGCCCATGATACCCTTGCGGAAGAAGAGCACGACGATCATGATGATGATCGAGAACACGACCATACGGAAACCGTTGCGCAGCAGCGGCACCTTGAACGAGCCGATGTACGCCTCGTTGTCGAGGAAGCGCAGCCACCACTCGGAGCACGCGATGTACAGGAAGGAGGCGATGCAGCTGCCGGAGACGGAGCCGATGCCGCCGATGACAACGATGAGCAGGATCTCATAGGTCATGGCCGAGGTGAACACCTTGGCCTGCACGGTCGTGGCAAACATGGCAAAGAGCGCGCCCGACACGCCCGCGAAAAACGAGCTGATGACAAACGACAGGCTCTTGTGCTTGGCGAGGTTCACGCCCATGGCCTCCGCCGCGATCTCATCGTCGCGGATGGCCTTGAAGGCGCGGCCGTAGGACGAATTGATGAGCAGGACAATAAGGAAAATGCAGATACCGGCAAGCAAAATCGGCACGACCGCACTCAGGCGGAAGAGTACCTTGCCGGAAGCATTCGTGATGTTGAAATCCGCAAACGTCGGATAGCCCTTGAGGATGTTGGCGCCGTTGGTGACCTTGCCGAGCGTCTGCCACTGGAAGATGGCACGCAGGATCTCGGCAAAGCCGAGCGTGGCGATGGCCAGATAGTCGCTCTTGAGGCGCAGGACCGGCAGGCCGATCAGATACGCGAAGAACGCGGCGATCAGGCCCGCGAAAATGATGGCCACGAGCACGCCGAGCACCAGACTCACGCCGCCGCCGAAGCCGGTGGCGCCGAACAGATGCTGGAACATCTCCTGGAAGGAGAAGTGGATGCTCGAACCCTCGAAGAGGTAATACACGCCATCACGCGCGGCGTCCGGGATCATGAAGATCGCATAGGCATACGCGCCGAGGAGCATGAAGCCCGCCTGACCGAGCGAGAACAGGCCGGTAAAGCCGTTGAGCAGGTTCATGGACACGGCGACGAGCGAGTACACCGCACCCTTTTTAATGACCGTAAAGAGCAGGGAGCCGGGAGACATCACATTCTCCAGTACCATCGTCACGAGCGTGAGCGCGAGCACGATGGCAAAGGTGATCAGGTTGCCGCGGCGTGCTTCTTTGTCTTTCGCTTTCAGCACAGTGATCCCCCCCCTCTCAGACTTTGTCCGTGGCCTTTTCACCGAACAGGCCGGTGGGCTTGACCACGAGGACGACGATCAGCAGCGCGAACGTGAACGCATCGGAGAACACCGTCATGCTGGTGCCCTTGATGAGCGTCTCGCAGATGCCGATGATGAACGCGCCGATGACGGCGCCGGGGATCGAACCGATGCCGCCGAACACCGCCGCAACAAACGCCTTCAGGCCGGGCATGGCGCCGGAGGTCGGAATGACGGTCGGGTAGTTCGTGAAGTACAGCAGCGAGCCGACGGCCGCCAGGAACGAGCCGATGATAAACGTCACGGAGATGACCTTGTTGATCTTGATGCCCATGAGCTGGCTGGTCTCGAAGTCCTTCGCAACCGCGCGCATGGCCATGCCGATCTTCGTGTGGTTGATGAGCCACTGCAGCAGCAGCACGAGCACGATCACGAGCACGGGCGTAATGACCGTGACCCAGTGCGTGGACGCGCCGAGGATCGTGACCGTGCCGGACACGAACGGCAGCGACGGATACGTCTGCGGCTGGCCGCCGGTGGCATACAGCGCCACGTTCTGCAGCAGATAGCTCACGCCGATGGCCGAGATCATGACGGACATACGCGGTGCGCTGCGCAGGGGCTTATAGGCCGCGCGCTCGATGGCGAAGCCGAGCAGGACCGTCAGCACGAGCATGAGCGGAATGGATACGTACACTGGCAGGGACGCGCACATGAAGACCATCATGAGGCCTGCACACATGAACACGTCGCCGTGGGCGAAGTTAATGAGACGCAGGATGCCGTAGACCATCGTATAACCGATGGCGATCAGGGCATACTGGCCGCCCAGCGAGACGCCGGATAAAATTTGTGCGACTAGAAATTCCATCTGTTTCCCTCTCTATCGTTTACGAATGCGGACATTCAGCCGCCGCGAAAACCGCGGAGCTTCCGCAGCTTTCGCAGCGGCTCAAAATCCCAAAGGGGGAGCCGAAGCTCCCCCCGGATTTTTGGATCTCAGACCGAGGCAGAAGCTCAGGAAGCCTTCTGCTGCGTCACGAACTTCCAGACGTTGGCGGCCGTGTCGATGGTCTTGATATAAGCGGTGTCGCGGATCGCGTCGCCGGTCTCGTCAAAGGCGATGTGGCCGGACACGCCGTCATAGGTCACGCCGGGCAGCGCTTCCATGACCTTGGCCGGATCGGTGGAACCGGCAGCCTTCAGCGCCTCGAGCGCAACATAATAAACGTCATAGCCCATGGCCGTCACTGCGGAGATGGTATCGTCGCCGCCGTTGGTGGTCTTGGCGTCGGCATTGCCGTTGATATAGGCCTTGATGCCGTCGTCGAAGGTCTTGTTGCCGCCTTCTGCGTAGAAGGTGGAAACGAACACCTGAACGTTGGTGCCCTTGGCAGCCTGCAGGACCATGTTGTCATCCCACGTATCGGAGCCGAGGAACGGGATGCCGATGTTCAGGGAAGCCGCCTGGGAAACGAGCTGCGTGGAATACGCGATCGACACAGGTGCAAAGAACACGTCGCAGCCCTGATCCTTTGCCTTGTTCAGGTAGGAGCTGAAGTCGGAGTTGTCCTTCGGGAAGGAGTCGGTGACGACGGTGCCGCCGGCCTTCTCAAATGCCTGCTTGAAGAAGGTGACCAGGCCCTGGTCATACTCGTTGCCGTTCTCGCCGAGGCAGTAGGCCTTCTTGGCCTTGAGCTCGGAAGAAGCATAGTTGGCAAGGACAGTGCCCTGGAACGGATCCAGGAAGCAGATGCGGAAGTAGTGGCTGTTGCCGGCCGTAACGTTCGGGTTCGTGCACGTCACGCCGATGGCCGGGATGCCGGCCTGCTTGAACGTGTCGGACGCGGCGATGGACACGCCGGAGCCGTAGGAACCGAGCACGAGGGAGACCTTCTCATTGACGAGCTTGGAAGCCGCCGAGACAGCCTTCGCAGAATCGGAACCGTTGTCGGAGTAGACGAGCTCGACCTTGTAGGTCTCGCCGCCGATCTCGACGGTCGGGGTCTCCTGGTTGGCATACTGCATGCCGAGCATTTCCTTCTTGCCGCCGGCGCCGGAGTCGCCGCTGGCAGGCTCGAACACGCCGATCTTAACGACCTTCTCGCCGTTGTCGGCCGTGCCCTTGTCGCCGCCGCCGCAAGCGCACAGCGCGAACACCATGACCAGAGCGAGCAGCAGAGCAATCGCTTTTTTCATTGTATTTCCTCCAATCATTTCTTCTCCGGGCGCTGTCCGCAGCGCGCGGACAAATGTCCTTCAAATGAATATGACGGCATTATACTATCTTTTTGCAAGAAATGCAATATCAATTTCACAAAATATTCATATCAAAATTTCGAATACTTTGCGCACTCTGCCGGTCACAGCACGAACGGGCTCGCGCGCCAGTCGCCGCCGCAGCGTCGCTCCTCTCTGGCGGGGCAGCCAAGCACATAGAGATCGTGCGCATCCGCCGTCAGGGCAAATATTTCTCCGGCTGCGCCCGGCAGGTTCCGTCCGGCGGCCGGCTTCGTGATGACCGGCGCCGCCGTGCGCGCGTCGATCGCGCGCAGCAGCTCCCTGCCCTGCGCGCCGATGGCCAGTACACGCGCATACGGCGGCGTGCCGGCGTCCATGCCGGCGGTGACGCCGAGGGCCGCGCACATCGTCATGCGCCGGATGCGCGAGAGCGCATAGCGCTTGGATTTTGCCGCCGCGAGTACGCCGTCGAGCGTCGGCTCCTCGTGTGCGGCACGGTACAGGCTGTTGCCCAGCCCCTCGGACGCGCCGGGCAGCGCGTTGTAAGCCGTCTGCGGCAGCATCCGCAGGCGCGAGAGGATTGCGCTCTCCAGCGCCTCCGGCAGCACCGGCCCGCGGCCGAGCGTCTTTTCCCGGGCGCTGATCTCCGCCGCCGCCCTCGGCAGGAAGGCGGACACGTCCTCCCCCGCGCCGATGCGCGTGCGCAGCTCGCTCGCCGAGCGCACATTGCCCTCCGCCGGACGGTCATGCTGCGCGCCGGTGCGCAGGATCGTCAGCGGGCGCAGATCGAGCCGCTGGTCAAAGATCGCCTTGAGATACTCCACGGCGAGGATGTTGTTCGGCGCCTGCAGCAGCTCTGCCAGCGCGCCCACGCGCCGCGCGACCGCCTGCTGCCGCGCCGCCGCAAACGGGATGCCGGCCTGCAGCTCGGCGCGCAGGTCTTCGCCCAGCAGCGGATCGAGCAGCGCCTCGGCCACCCGCTGCAGCGGCTCCAGCTCGCCGCACTCGCTGCCGAAGCTCAAATGCGTCACCACGCCGAGACTGCCCAGCAGCCCCACGGCGCCGCGGGCAAAGCCCTCCGCCGACGACAGCGCCCACGGCAGCGGCAGCTCCAGCACCAGATCCGCCCCGCAGCGGGCAGCGGCCTCCGCGCGCGCAAACTTCGCATACACCGCCGGGCTGCCGCGCTGCACAAAGTCGCCCGACATGACGCACACGACCGGGCAGTCCGCGCCCAGACACGCGCGCGTCTGCTCGATGAGCCGTGCATGGCCGTTGTGAAACGGGTTATACTCCGCAACGATGCCGATGACATTTCCCATTTTTGCACCTTCTTTCGAAAAATACTTGCGTTTTCCACTGAAATGATTACAATAAGAGTGTTATGGAATCATAATACTGTGGTTTTGCGAAAATTACAATATTTCATATGAGAAAGGAATCTGACTATGAAAATTCTTGTCATCAATGCCGGCAGTTCTTCCCTGAAGTATCAGCTGATCGACATGGAGACCGAACACGTCCTGGCCAAGGGCCTGTGCGAGCGCATCGGCCTTGACGGCCATCTGAAGCACACCCCGCTCGTCGGCGGCAAGCCCGTCTTTGACGAGGACCTGCCGATGCCCACGCACTCCGAAGCCATCGCCGCGGTCATCGACAAGCTGACCAGCGCCGAGTACGGTGTGGTCGCCTCCATGAAGGAGATCGACGCCGTCGGCCACCGCGTCGTCCACGGCGGCGAGAAGTTCGCCTGCTCCGTCAAGATCGACGACGCCGTCATGGCTGCCCTCGAGGAGTGCACGCCGTTCGCCCCGCTGCACAACCCCGCCAACATCACCGGCATCAACGCCTGCCGCGCCGTCATGGGCGACGACGTGCCGATGGTCGCCGTGTTTGACACCGCGTTCCACCAGACCATGCCCGGCAAGGCCTATATGTACGCCATTCCTTATGAATACTACCAGAACGACGGCATCCGCCGCTACGGCTTCCACGGCACGAGCCACCGCTACGTGTCCGCCCGCTGCGCCGAGCTCATGGGCAAGCCCATCGAAGAGCTCAAGCTCATCTCCTGCCACATGGGCAACGGCAGCTCCATCTGCGCGATCGACGGCGGCAAGTGCGTCGACACGTCCATGGGCTTCACCCCGCTGGTCGGTCTGCCGATGGGCACCCGCTGCGGCGATCTCGACGCCGGCGTCATCCAGTTCATCATGAACAAGTACGGCATCAGCATCGACGAGATGCTCAACATCCTCAACAAGAAGTCCGGCGTGCTCGGCGTCTCCGGCGTCAGCTCCGACTTCCGCGATCTCGACGCCGCCGCTGCCGAGGGCAACGACCGCGCGCAGCTCGCGCTCGACATGTTCCACTACTGGGTCGCCAAGGTCGTCGGCTCCTATGTCGCGGCCATGAACGGCGTCGACGCCATCATCTTCACCGCCGGCGTCGGCGAGAACAGCAAGTCCTCCCGTGCCGCCATCGCCGAGTACTTCGGCTACCTGGGCGTGACGATCGACCCGGTCGCCAACAGCAAGCGCGGCGAAGACATCATGATCTCCACCCCCGACTCCAAGGTCAAGGTGTTCGTCATCCCGACGAACGAGGAGCTCGTCATCGCCCGCGACACGAAGGCCATCTGCGGCTGAGTTTCCCGGGACGCAAAACCACGGCGCTGATTTCAGCGCCGTGGTTTTTCTATCCATAGCAGGCCACGCACATCGGGGGCCGGCGTCCAGGCGCGCAGCACCAGCACCAGCTCTTCCAGTGCGGAAAGCCCGGCGGCGGCCGCCGCAAGCCACGCGGCCGTTCCCTGCCCCAGCAGCACCGCAAGCACCAGAATGAGCGCAAATACAAAGCGCGTGCAGGTAATGGCATTGACCAGGCGCTTCATCGCACCGCCCCCTCTCGCTGCCACTTTACCATATCCGCCGCAAAATTGCGATCCCCGCGAAAAACTTCGCCATGTCCCGGGAAAAACCGTTGACAAAACCTGTCCGGAATGATAAACTATCAAGGCCGCATTGAGTGGGTACCAAGCGGAGGTGCGCCTCCCGCCCACAAGAGCGAGACTCTACAGAGAGGCAGGTGCAACGAGTTTGAAGCACGCTATCATCGTTACCGGCGGTAAGCAGTACCGCGTGGCCGAGGGCGACGTCATCTTCGTCGAGAAGCTGGATGTCGAGGCCGGCGAGACTGTGAAGTTTGACCGCGTTCTGGCTGTCATCGACGAGGACAAGGCTGTTTTCGGCACCCCCGTGGTGGAAAACGCCGTCGTTTCCGGCAATGTCGTCAAAAACGGCAAGAGCAAGAAGATCCGCGTCTACAAGATGAAGCCGAAAAAAGGCTATCGCAGAACACAGGGCCACAGACAGCCCTACACCAAGGTCGAGATCACGAAGATCGAGGCCTGATTTCCGCAACTGATTTTGACACATGGAGGTGTAATTCGAAATGGCACATAAAAAAGGCATGGGTTCCACCAAGAATGGCCGCGACAGTGAGTCGAAGCGCCTTGGCCCCAAGAGAGCCGACGGTCAGTTTGTTCTGGCCGGCAACATCCTCGTCAGACAGCGCGGAACGAAGATCCACCCCGGCATCAACGTCGGCAAGGGTAAGGACGACACGCTCTTCGCCCTCGTGGACGGCGTCGTGAAGTTCGAGCGCAAGGACAAGGATCGCAAGCAGGTCTCTGTTTACGAAGAGATCGCACAGTAATCGCAAACGGGGTGGGCATCGCGCCCGCCCCGTTTTTCTATCCCCCGCCGGGCTGCCCGGCAACGAAAGTGAGGAATGACCATGGCTTCGCCATTTGTTGATAAAGTGACCATCACCGTGCGCGCGGGCGACGGCGGCAACGGCGCAGTGACCTTCCACCGCGAGAAATATGTGGCCGCCGGCGGCCCGGACGGCGGCGACGGCGGGCGCGGCGGCGACATCATCTTTGAAGTGGACGACAACATGTCCACGCTCATGGACTTTCGCTACAAGCGCAAATATGTGGCCGGCAACGGTGCCGACGGTCAGGGCAAGCGCTGCTCCGGCCGCGTGGGCCAGAGCCTGCACATCCGCGTGCCGCGCGGCACCCTGCTGCGCGACGCGGACAGCGGCGCGATCATGCACGAC
>OJKQ01000931.1_pt1 | contig 15745 bp, 14 predicted proteins | sample 1596641 | NCBI WGS metagenome assembly OJKQ01 (sample SAMEA4350167, study PRJEB24818) | metagenome | biome: human; feature: gut; material: faeces | place: Denmark | collected 2013-09 | reverse complement strand
CCTTTTAGCAAAAAAGTAAATGTTTCCTCTCGCTTATCACCTTCCACGCTAGCCTTAACATTTAATTACACAAATTTGTGTGAGAATTATATTAGAAACATCATTTATATTCATGGTTCTTTAGCTGAGAATGAAATTGTACTTGGGTATGATCCCGTGAGTCCTTTTTGCTTTTCAAGTTTTGATACTATCAGATGGCATAAAGGCTTTTGCAGGGAACGCTTGAATTTCTGCCGATATTTGATGCAGCAAAAGCAACTTTTCCCCGAAAACTGTCTATATCATACTCTATGTGATGAATATCTTGAAATGCAACGAATCCAAAATTCTGGGAAAGGGTTAGAACCGGAAGATTTCCAAAAGTTCAAGTATTCAAATATTCTCCGGCAATATCTACACGAGCAATCATCGGTAAAGCCATTTGACTATAGCAAAATTGACACGGTCTTAATACTTGGTCACAGCCTTATTGCAGATAAAGAGTTTCTCACCTCTGTTTTTGGAAGCTGCAATAATCTTAGCCATGCAGTCATCTTTACCTACCATGGAGCGGATGACAATGAATTAAACCGGAAAAAGGCATTTCTCTCTGATTACTGCAAAGAAATCGAGTTTGAATTTTACGACTGAAAATATAAGGCTTGAAGTATGCTTCCCGTGCAAAATCAGCTTTCAATTAGTACCGATGATAATTTGCAGATACATAAAATTTATTTTACATAACAGTCTGATTGCCTAAGAGGAAAAAATGCAAGAAGTCTCTGTAAACAGTACAAGTAAGTTGGCTTTTTCTCTTTCTTTGATGGTCATCTTTTAAAGTGATGATTTTGTTGGTTTTTTATCAAAACCATAACGCATCCAAAATGTGTATTCAACTTGGTCTTGAATGCAACACTATACTATATTAGAAATATGTCCGCGATTATTTCTTTACATGGTAGTTTATGATTGACCACCATTTGACCACTACTGTGCAACCGCACTGTTAAATGCCTAAAAAGCCTGTTGTGACAACCAACAACGGGCTTTTTCCTGTTTTGGCGGCAAATGTGCAGAACCAACAAAATTCACGTTTCATCGTCAGTCTATACCACCCTGTCGTAGTTCTCCGACCCGGAAGGCCAGAGGTTCGAATCCTCCCGGTCGCACTTAAAAAGCGCATTGCAATGTATTTTTGCAATGCGCTTTTTGTTTTAATGTTATTTGGGTTTAGAATAATTTTAGCAGCATATCATCCGCCGCGTCCGTGTACTGCCCTTTTGCCAGCCGTTCATTTCTCAGTCTGTTTATGGTGGTTCGCATAAGGTGAATTTCTTCTGCCGAGAAACTTGCTTTTTTATCGGCTGGGAGAGAATCAATTTTCAGTATTAGCTTTCCAATTTCTTGTGTGATATGCCCAAGTGCCCTTTCACGGTAATAATAAGGTGCCAACGCTTTCAGCAGGATACTTTTGTTCGCTCGTGTCAGCTTGATTTTTCTCATAATCCAATCGTCTTTCCCAGTTTTTCCTGTGCCTTGCGTTTGTTCTTGTCAAATGCGTGGGCGTAAATATCCAGCGTTGTACTTGCCTGTGCGTGACCCAGCAGACTTGCCACGGTGCGCACGTCCACGCCCTGCGCAATCAGCAGGCTGGCATTCGTATGCCGCAAACTATGCACATTCAAATTCAGCGGCAAGTTGTTTGCTTTCAAAATCAGCTTGAAACGATAGGTAAATGTGCAGGGATTCATCGGTTTGCCGTTAGGCTGGCGGAACAGGTAGTCATCCTCATTCACAGTTTCATTTGCGGTTTGCTGCCTATCCCACTCGCACTCTTTAGCTTGGGCCAGCGAGGGCGAAGCCTGCTCCCCGTCAATGGAAACAGCAATAAGCCTCTGATTTTTCGGTTTGATGTAGGACAGTTCCACGGCAGGCATAAAGCCCATCTTTTTATCGTCTACCTTATCCAGAAGCTCCGGCACAAGAGAGTTGAGCCGCAAGTAGCGCATGACCTTTTTATAGTTCATTTCATGCGCCTCGCCTACAATCTCAACCGAGCGTTTCCCGACATCGCCTTCCGCAACACCTTTCAGCCGCCCGCCCTGATGCTTGATGTCCTCAACCTCGAGTTCCAGCAGCGCGGCCAATTCGCTGGGGAGCATCCCGTCACGCTGCTTGTTGCTGTCCTTCATGGCCTGTACCGCTTCATGGTCGGTCATTTCACGGACGATAAAGGGCATTTCCTCCAGCCCCGCCAGTTCACTGCCGTGGGTACGGCGATGGCCCGCTACAATTTCGTAGCCGTTTCCATCTTTCTCCGGGCGGGCAAGACCGGGAACCATTACACCGTTTACGCGGATAGAAGCAACGATTTCCTGCATCTTCGCATCGTCCCGTACCTTAAAGGGGTGCGGACGGAATGTGTGAAACGGATGAACCTCGGAAAGTTTCAGATAAACCAGCTTGCCTTCCTCAACCGGGCGGGGCAGTGTGGTCGGCTCGGGAGCCGTCTGTTCCGCAGCAGTTTCCTTTGGCGCGGTATCCTGTACGGGCTTTACGGGCTCCTTGGCATCCGGGGCCTTTCCGTCACTTCGGGACACTTTGTCTCGTTTGGACGGCTTGGGCTTGTCAGGGGCCGCCTTATCCGCCTTGGGTGGGCGGCCCTTGCGGGCCCCAGCCGATTTCTCCGCTTTCTGATTTTCAGTCGCGGCCTTTTCTGCTTTCGGCGGACGGCCACGGCGCGGCTTTTTCGGTTCCTCCGTATTGGCGGGCTGCGGTGTTTCTCCGGGGGCTGCCGCCTCCGGCGTTTCGGGGGTTTCCGCCTTTTCGACTTCGGCGCGGGCGTTCTGCCTCTTTTCCGCCATAAGCTCATTGATTTTGTCAAAGGACACAACCACATCGCCGGGCTCAGGTATGGCAGGCCCGGTCTGTTCCTGCTGGGGCTCAGACGCTGCGGCCTGTTCGGGTGTGGTGATAGGCTCGGCGGCCTCCGGGGAAATATTCTCCGCAGGGCCAGTATTCAATTTTTCATCGGCCATTTACGATCCTCCTTTTCGTTAAAGTTGCACAAATTTGAACGCTAAAATTTTGTAGTTATTTTTGCGCCTCCTTTCCGTCTATCCACGCAAAAAAGCCGCCCGTTTTTCATGCCGGACGGCTTTTTGCGTAATGTGATAGATCAAATATTATTTTTTCTGGTTTGTAGGCTCCGAAAAGCCTTGTATTTACAGTGTTCCTAATAGGAAGTAATCATATGGTGTTTGTAAGCAGATAGTCTAAGGTCTACATTTTCTCGCATCATACGGTTAAAGGTGTCTCTAAGCACTAGAAATTCCTGACTACCGTAGCTCGTTTGAATCTGAAATCCTTCCGTTACACCATTCATGTCGTGCAGCTTTTCGGTCATGTCCTTCATCGGTTTAATAATCTGTCTCCGAGTATAAAAGATAATAGCCGCACTGCATCCTAAGGCAACGATGGCAATCAGTATAACCGATAAAACGCTGGTTTGCGTCGTGTATGTGATTCCGTATTCATTTAGATAACTTGTTACATACAGAGAACTGTCTCCAATTTCAAGTTGGTTTACTTTCCAGTTGCTTCCAAGCGCCTGCATAGTTTGACCCAATGGAATGTTTTTCAATTCGCTGCCAATGGTTTTCCAAACATAGCCATTACTGTCTGTTAATGCCAGACATAAACTCGATATGGCAGGATCCGTATTACTCGAGAAGAAATTCTGAACGGAAATGTATGCTGCTACTATATGCCCATTGCGCATATAGGCACGGTATAAAAATGGTTCTCCAGCGATTTCTTGAATTGTCCAACTGTTTTTTCGTGTGCCGCTTCCTAACAACTCCCAAGTGAAAGATTCTACTGCTTTTCTCGTCTCATACGGCAATGCCCATTTTGATGAATCACCATTTGTACTCTCCATATATCCGCCGTAACTGTTTTCTGCAACGATCAGTAAATCAACTGCGTTATCCTGAAGAAGAGCGGCGTGCATGGCTGTATATATAGACTTCTTGGCGTAGTACCGATCACTTTCCTTGTCACTACGTATCATTTCAAGTGCGGTTTCCTCACTTAGAGTAAGGTTCTTAAGGATATTGTTTGCTCGTTCGATACGATTTTCCAGATTGACTCTATAAATTGCAAGAACATTGTCCGCAGCAGTTTCCATTTCGGTTACAGCGCTATTTCGCATATGGACTATAAGTGCCACAAAAAGTGCCGTGAGAAGCACAAACTGCATAAAAAGCATGATGGAAAGGTTTCGGATAAATGACCTCTTTTTCATTGGCGTCAGCCTCCGTTCGTTCTGTCTCTATCCTACTTGCTTTCCATCATGAAATCAAGAGCAATTCATTCTATTACAGTTCTTTTTTCGAGCGCCTGTATGAACGCGACAAGCTCCTTTGCCATTTTTTGCTGCGTCAGTTCACTCGGATGTCCACAGGCTCCGATAGGATCCATGGGACTCATACGGCAGTATTTAAAGGTGTATACATTGTTATCCCCAGTCTCTGCACGGTATGTATCTACTGCACGATTCATTGCATCATAAAAGTAGTAATCCATACTGCCCAGAGCACAGATGATTTTCGTTTTGTCGCCATTGCATTTGCGGACAGTCTTCAAAAAGTGAACATAATCCTTCTCATACTGCTCCTCAATTTTCTTGGGCGCGGCTGAAAAAGAAGCTGCCGTTGCATCGTTAGTGCCTAGGTTGATGACCACATAATCAACAGGGTGTTCCTTGAAATTCCAGTGATCGGCATCCAGTTCTAGGGCTTGCTGTGCCGGCCGGTCTGTGTACTCGTACAGCATATTCATGGCGACAGGCATAGGAATCTCTTTGCGAGGAGCGAGGCAGATGCCGGAGATACATATCATTTGCCAATCCATTCCAAGGCAGCGTGCTGCTGTAGGACCATGTGCCATCCAAACATTTTCTTCCTGAGGGTAATAAAACCGGTCTTTCTCAGATGTGCCGAGACCGAATCCGCAGGTGATTGAGTCTCCAACAAATTCAATACGCTTTTTGATGGGCTCAACTACGGGCATCAGAATTTCTCCGTCCACATCAAAACTGTGTAGTGACAAACCTGTTTTGATATTTTCCGTCAGTTTTACGACACGGACAGTATGCTCTTGCTCGTCTGTACCGGAATAGATAAGATACTTTGTTGATTTGTTCGTGAGTTCGAAAGTACGGCAAGGTTGATCATTGTCATCCACGAAAACAGAAATCCACGGCCAGACAGTTCGATGCGGTGTATTTGGGTCACCAGGAATCCCATCATATTCTTCACTGCTTTGAGCAGAAAACTCGGCAAGCAATGCACTGCCTCTGAAGCGAACCGTAAAGCCGGAGCTGCTCCAGTTGAAATACAAATTATCTTCGTGTTCCCAAGTGCGTCCCTGCACGGTCACTATATCACGCAAATCGTTCCATGCAAAATGCTTCATAAATGCTTCCTCTCAATATACCGGTAAATGTCTTTTGTAGGAAGATAGTGAACAGGAACCTTATGGTCAACTAAATCACCGATCCAGTCTTGTGCATACCTCATTCCCAATTCTTCCATGTTGAAGTGCCCAATGTTGAATACAGCTTTTTTTCTGCCTAACGCCAACGCATCTCGCACATAAGAGAGAACTGTCCATTCAATGACCTCTCCGGGAATAATTGCATCCAAACCTTGCTCCATTGCGTTGATCAAATCTGTTCCGTATTCTCTGGTTTCGCTCTGCGTGCCAAAACCCGGAAAAAGATGCCCGACAATGGCAACTTTGCGGATTTTATCCTCCGGATTTCCAACGATGCGTAAGCCATTCATAGCAAGCTTATCTTCAAGATATTGTCCAAGTTCTTTAACGGTTGTCTCCGGAAGTTCAAAAAGGTATCCCATAGGGACTTTTATGGAACTTTTTTCTGAAGGAATATAATAGTTTTCCCAACCAAGGTACTTGATAACACCTGTAAATATTGAATCCGGATTATGGGCATGCATATGGTCATGGTCACGCCAAACTGTAATGCCATACTTATCCAAAAGCGCCTTTTTCTCTTCGTAGACGCTGTTCTTGCCGCCAGCTCTCCAATCAGGGTAGTCTTCTGTTGAATAGAAGATCGGCTCATGGACGACCAGCAAATTACAACCAAGCTCACCCGTTCGACGAATCACATCTACGGTAGGGACGAGAGCTGTGGCGATGCCGTTACATTCGGCATTAGGATCGCCAAATTTATAACCATCACAGCCGGCATAGTTGTCCGGAAATTGAGGATGGTATTTCAATATCTTATTGATTACATCACTGTTTTTCATGTTCTCCTCCAAGGTTATGCAGATCAAGCCAACCAGTACAAAGTTTGCCCCACTCTGCAATATGGGGAACATTGGCATTCAAATCGTTTTCACCATCGGCTAGTCCTAATCCATGAACGCCGCCTTCAAAAATGTGAAGTTCATATGGAACGCCCGCGTCTTGCAGTGCTTTTGCAAGGCAGAGACCGTGCCGCCCATCATCGCTCAATGTCTGCCAGATGAAGAATGGCGGAGAATCCGGACGGACATTTTTCTCTGTCGCCAGATAGAATTTATCCTTTGGTGTATCGCCAAAAAGACTGTGCTCCGGTGCTCCATCATAAACGGTTGAGGAAAAGAAACCTCTGACATTGCACCATAACCAATCACGCATGCATCAGGACGTGAAGACATTTGTTGTACCAAGTCCGGAGCTGTCTGGCTGCCGTTATCAAAATGAGTGGCGCAGTTTCCGCAAATCATCCCTCCGGCAGAGAACCCCATTACTACGATTTTTTCACCGATGCCAAATTCTTCTTTTCTGGCACGCAGTAAACGGATGGCGCGCTGCATATCTGCCATGGAAGCGTAACGGTCATAAGGGAGAAGCCGATAAGACAGGATCGCAGTGTTGTAGCCTGCTTGATGGAAATACCACGCCACATTGGGCCCTTCACATCCTGTACGCCATGAAAAACCGCCGCCATGGGCAATCAGAATTGTTGGAGAACCTGGGTTACCTGGTACAAATACCAGGTACGGCTCACCTTGTAAGTGAGTATCTTCTCGCCAACCAGGGGTTTTCTCCCAGAGAGGAGTTTTGACAAAGCCCTGCATTCCGTCGTTCCAGAGTTTAAGATTCCCTTCTACATCCAGTGTTCCATCGGGCAGACGATGTTTGGAAATGTTCCGAATGAAGGCGTGCGTTTCTACCCTGTTCTTGAGAAGCGGAATGTTGTCATCATACTTTTTCATTTGATACCCTCTCCCAGAAGCCACCGTACAGCAGGTTCAATGTTTGCATTCCAGAACACAAAATCATGGACACCCGTGCTTTCGTGGTATTCGAAGTCAATCTTTTCTTCTTCAAGGAAGTGCCGGAATATCTGATTCTCCTTATACAGGAAATCTTCTGTCCCGATTGCCATATACAATCCGGGAATGCGATGATTTTCTTCTTTGAGCTTTTTTATCTGCGTTTCAGGATTGTTGTCACTTTCGAGAACGAATGCCGGATCACCGAACACTGATTTATAATAATCATAATTGGCCATCATATCCTTGAATCCCGGAGCCATCTTCTCGACATTATGAACAATCAATGCTCCGGAGAGCGAAAAAGCTTTTTCAAAGGTGTCCGGAAATTGTAGCGCTGTATGGATTGCACCGAAACCGCCCATAGATAAACCGCCGACAAATGTATCTTCTTTACGTGAAGAGAGATGGAATGTATTACGCACATAGTCGATTAATTCCTGACCGACGAAGGTTGCATACTTGTGGCCAGTAGCTTCAGAGTCCAAATAGAAGCTATTCTCTCCTGAGGGCAGAATGACTGCCAAATTGTATTTGGAAGAAATCTCAGAAGCGTTTGAATACAGTGCCCAATCCAAATTACCGCCATTATAGCCGTGCAATAAGACAAGAATCTTTGTCGGTCGTTCATAGTACGTATTGCCCATTTTCATCTCGGGGGGAACATCATTGGGAACAAAGAGTTTGAAATTTACCGGTCGGAACAATGACTTGGAGTAAAAGTCAACAGAAAAGAGAGCCATTATTATGCCTCCAATACCTTATGAACCCTATTTAGGGTATACACAATCATAGCATCATCAACACAGCGAATCATACCAGGCAGTGATGGAATATAATCATACCGTTCCCATTTGTCAGGGGCTTTTAAGATTTCCTCCGTACAATGCTGCATTGCTGAAACGTACTTATTACTTAACATAAGTCGTCCATGGCTGGGGCAAAGCCATTTCACTTTATTGAGTTGTTTCATGTGTTGTACGAGTGCCGTGTGGAATGCCTCAACAGTTAACAGTTCCGCGTGGTCCACCGCAGGAAAGCCGTCTATCACAAGCGTAGGCGTTGATAGGATCGCGTCTCCAGAAAACAGAATTCCGGTTTTACTATCAATAACCATACAGTTACCAGCACTATGGCCGGGCATATGCACTATGGTTTCAATTCTGCCACCGAGATGAAAGGTCATCCCGTCGTGTACAGCTCTGATAAACTTGTCGCTGAGAGGAATAACGGCATCTTGGCTGAACGCTAATGTTACCGGGAGCATTCGACCGGCTTCGCAGCTTAAGGATTCCTTCCAATAGGGAATATCGAATTCGTGCATATAGACATTCTCAAATTGGCTGTTTCCGCCCGTGTGATCGCCATGCCAATGCGTATTAAATACAGATACCGGCTTGTCTGTAAGCTGCTCTATTACGCTCTTTAGATTGCCAATCCCGTATCCAGTATCTAACAGCAATGCACCGCATTCGCCGCAAATCAAATGCATCCAGACTGACCCTCCCGAATTGCCATCATCAAAGTACAGATGGATAATGTTCGGGTCCAATCGGTTGCAAAATGCCTTGATGAAGGAATTTGATGCAAATTTGATTGCATCTTGTTTGCGGATTTCAGCGGCAAAATCATCTTGTTGTTGCATTAACTCTTTCCAACGCATACTGATCAGCCCTTAACTGCGCCGACAACTACGCCACGAACCAGATATTTCTGGATGAAAGGATAAACCAGCAGGATGGGAAGAATGCCGATGACAGCCATTGCCATACGGATTGCCGTACCAGGAAGATCAACACTACCCGTTCCCAGCAGCGCCGCAGTAGAATTGCTGCGCAGCGCCTGAATGTTGTTCATGATCTTCATCAGCAGCATCTGAATGCTATAAAGCTTTTCATTGCTGACATAGTACAAACCGTTTGTCCAGTCATTCCAATAGCAAAGGCCGGTGAAAAGGCTGATGGTTGCAACGGTAGGAACAGCCAGAGGAAGCATGATTTTTCGGAAGATGGTCATTTCAGTTGCTCCATCAATTTCTGCTGCCTCAATCAAAGAATCGGGAATGTTATTGGCGTAGTAGTTCTTTACCAGAATTACATTAAATGCTGTAACGAGGTAGTTGGGAATCAACAAGGCAAAGATAGTATCTTTGATATGGAAAATTTTGGTCCACATAATGTAAGACGGAACGATGCCACCATTGAACAACATGGTAAAGAAAACGAAAAACGAGAGAGCATTATGGTATTTGAAGCTTTTACGAGACATTGGATATGCAAGCATCGTGGTAAGGATAACACTTGCTGCAGTGCCTACCGCAGTTACAAAAACAGATACGCCATAGGAGCGAAGAATAACAGCTCCCTGCTTGATCATATAGTAATATGCGTCAAGGCTCCACTCTTGAGGCCAGAAAGAATAGCCATTACGAATCAAAGCGGACTCTTTAGTAAATGACGAAATGACGATCAGCGCCAGTGGAAGCAACGTAATAATCACTAACACAGTGAGAATGATTGTTGCCGCTGTATTAAAGCGTTTACTCTTTAACATTTTCTCTGACCTCCTTAGAACAATGCATTATCAGCATCCAGTTTGCGGACAATCTGGTTTGCAATCAAAACGAGTACAAAACCAACAATGGACTGATACAGTCCTGCAGCAGCAGACATACCAACATTATTAAGTTCCATAAGGCCACGATATACATAGGTATCAATTGTCTGTGTGGTTGCGAAGATAGCACCGGAATTCTGCGGTACCTGATAGAACAGACCAAAATCGGAATAGAAAATACGTCCTACAGACATAAGAGTCAGTGTAATAATCGTGGGCTTCAACAAAGGCAATGTGATGCTGCGGATCTGACGGAGTTTACTAGCTCCATCAATTGCAGCCGCCTCAAACAAGGACTTGTCAATACCGGAAATTGCCGCCATGAAAATGATTGACTGGTAACCAATATTTTTCCAAAGGTTGACTATTACCAGAATGATAGGCCAAGCACCAGGCGTTGAGTACCACGCAACCGGATCAAGCCCAAGCCAACGAAGGAACGTGTTATTGATAAAGCCGGTATCTGCATTCAAAAATGCATATGCGATGAAACCAATGACGACCCAGGAAAGCAGGTTGGGTAAAAGCATAACCGCCTGATAGAACTTGACACGCTTCTTTTCTCCTAATTCACACATCAGGATGGCAACGAGAATTGCTGCAACGGTACCAATGATAATGAACGCCGTGTTGTATAGCAATGTGTTGCGAGTCATAATCCATGCGTCTTTGGTTTTGAAAAGAAATTCGAAATTGTCAAAACCACACCAGTCACTCTTAAAGGGACCCTTCATCAGGCTATAGTTTTTGAATGCCAGGAAAATTCCAAGCATAGGGGCATAGTTATTGATCAGAAGATATAGGATGCCGGGCAATGCGATCAGGAAAAGTGATAGGTTCGTTGCTGCCGTTCTGCTCTTTTTTTTCATGAATAACGTACTCCTTTTCGCCGGTAGTTAAAAAAGAACCGGAAAGCCAATTTGCATTTTCGCTGCTTGGCTTTCCGGTTAATTTAACCGAAATCAGTGATAATTATTGTGCAGCTTTCCAAGCGTCAAGCTGTTCCTGTTTTGCGTTCAGAATATCCTGATAACCTGCATCCTGCAGAGCTTGATCAAACTTTGCCAGTTCGGTATTGGGGTCAACGCTACCGCACAGCAGACCAGGCAGATACTGACTGATTGCATTTTTAACAGCGGTGTACTGCGTGTTCAATTTACTGGAATCAAAGGTGAAGCCCATGGCAGGAGAAGTCTTGGCCTCTTCGTTCTGCTTCTGCTCCCACTCCAAGGAAGCAGGATCCGTACCGGCAGTGGGATACATAATAAAGAAGTTGCCAAGCGTACCGCAGCTCAACTGTGCAGTGTAAGGAACCGTGGTTGAATCCTCACCTTCAGGGTAACTGACAGTACCATCATCATTCATGATATAGTCGCGGCCTTCAATGCCGTAAATCAGAAGATTGACGATATCCTTGTCCGTATAGGTCAGGTTTAGGAATTTCAGGGCAGCTTCAGGCACATCCGTGGTAGAGGCAATCATCCAAGAAACTGCATTGATGTCGCCGGTGCCGAGATAAGCATCACCAATCATCTTTGCGCCCAACTCAAAACCACCGCACTGTGCTTGCAGAGATGCTGCAGTGTCAGCTTCAGGATAGCTATAAGCGGCAATGTAGCCAAAGTAGTTGCCAGAAGACATGCACTCGGCAGCAGTGCTGGTCGTAGTGGCTGCATCCTTCATGATCAGGCCCTCATTATACCAAGTGCGGGCGAGATCACAACGGCTTTTGAAAGTGTCCGTTGTGTAAAGATCCTGAACTGTCATGTTGCCATCCATCAGGACACCAACAGGCTTATAGTAGTCATCGGACAGCCAATCAATATCCCCCATAGTCATCTCGAGGCCACTTACACCATTTTGAACAGGCGCAAGCGGAATCATGTCAGATTTAGCTTCCTTGACTTGTTCCAGGATAGGCGTTACATCCTCCACGGAATTTACGGTAGACATATCAATACCAAGTTCATCTGCAATATCTTTGCGATAGATGAACATTGGAGTAAGAGCAAACGGTTTATATGTGGGAATGCCATACAGTTTTCCGTTTACCTTGCAGGCATCCAAGAACTTGTCCCCAAGAAGAGCTTTGGTCTCAGGTGCGCAGCTGTCAATCAGATCGCTGATGTCATAGCACATATCGGTAGAGACGCAGTTGCCAAAGTTGCCAAGAGACTGATAAACATCAATCTTTTCACCGCCCTGCAAGGAAAGGCTAACTTTATTTACATAGTCTGCAATAGAGATGGGCTTCAGTGTAATCTCCGCACCAATCTTCTCGCGAGTGATCTTGTTGATTTCTTCCTCAACTACGTCCAGATCCTCTTCAGTAGGAATGTTATTGAATGTCGCGTAAGCATAGGTGATCTGATCATAGCTGCCATTCCCGGTTGCAGAAGCTGAATCTCCTGATGCCGCGCCACTTGCAGTGGAGGAAGCAGATCCGCCACAAGCTGCCATGCTTACTGCCATAGCAGAGGCCATTGCGAAAGCTATTGCCTTTGATGCTTTTTTCATTTTCTTTCTCCTTCTCCGTTTCCGGATTTATTGATTTTAGTATAGCAGGCGGTTTTGAATCTTGCTTTCAATTTCGAGACTGATTTTTTAAATTTCAAGTAAAGTTGGAAAAACATTATAAAAAACGAAGGCGTTTCATCCTCGCAAGCCCAAACTATCTGATATGTGTTTCTGGATTTAGTCGTAGGGATGAACAAGAGACCTTAAATTGTCAGAATGTATAGAACAAGTTCTTCGCGGGTGGACAAATCAGATGCGGCACCGCTGATAACAGTCCATGTAGCTGCAGCAGCATAGTTGCCAGTGATAGTATCACAAAATGATTATGTAAGTTATCCGTGTTCATGTGTGTGGCGACCAGCACCTGAAATCGCTTGCCCCAGACCTTGCGGGCCAGTGCCACGCCGATCTTATGGCATTGCTCCGGGGTAACCTCTCCCTCGCGGAAGCTTTGGTAGGCGTGGAGCGCCACCACGCCGTCTGTTTTACCAAAGCGTTTCTGTACAGCCCGCATATCTTCCCACGCATGATTTGCCCTGCAATGGATGCCGGTGACGAGCTGGGCGCTCTCGTTCAGCTTTGTCTTGGCATCGTTCTCTGCGTAGTGCAGCGTTTGGGCAAGAGCATCGTATTCGGTTTTGTCCGGGTTGGCGGCATAGTCAAGGACACGCTGTAAGCTGTCCTTGATGGTTCAAATCTTAGTTACCGCCAATGATCAGGTCACTTATTTCATCTGCACAGGCTGTAATTTTAGCACCTGCACTCGGTTGACAGTTCTCTGCAATTTCATCCAATTTATCCAGCATATCAAATGCCTCCTTGGGCGGATGTCCGCCCGGTTCATATCCCAGCGCCCGCTGGCGTAAGTATTCCGAGAGAGATAGCCCGCACCGTTTAGCCATCAGCGTCATTTTTCGTTTTCTGTGACACTGACGCGGACATTGATCCCAACGCTGCGCTTTCTCATGCGCTCGCAGCCTCACAGGGGTTCGGGGCTGTCCCCGTAGGCTTTTCGGCGGGTTGCCCTGTGGCAACACTTCGTCCATGCTTGCTTCCGGGGAGAAAAAAGAGCCCGGAGAACCTTACCGATTTGGTAAGGTTCTCCGGACTCTTTATATATTTTCTCTGTTTTATCCGGGTATAAGGGTACACTTTCCCCGCAAATCTTAATGTAAATTCAATAAAAAACAAATAATGCGCATAATAGCGTTAATCGCACGGTTATGTAAATAATAAAAGAAACCGTGTACATCAAAATAAATGCTGAAGAAAAATGTCTAATTTGCCGCTTGCCCCTAGACTTAGGAACATAACAGGCAAGCCGCTGACAACGACCGTACACTGACTCTGCAAGGATCTTACTGATTCCAACCCCTGCGCGGTCACCCTATCTGAAGCTGTGGGGCGTCCGGAGTATCATTATGTCCTCTCCCTGCCGTGGGTTAGGGTCTGCCTTGACCTTGCTTCGCGCCCCACCGAGAAAGTAAAGTACCTGTTATGCTGTGTATTCAGTTGTAAAGGTGCTGGTACAGAACAAATCTGCAAATTTAGTATGCACTGATAATTAGCAATCCGTCAACAGTAAGTGCTAATTGTTTACACAGCATTCACAATTCAAGGCGGCAGCCCGCCTATGATGGATTTCATCAGCAAGGCCCGCTCATCATCTAAAACGCTGCACACATCCATTAGCAGTTCCCGCTGGTGTACTGTCAGCCATCGCTGTTGCAGTCGGCTCGAATCCAGAATGAACACGCCGCCACCTGCGCCCATCCTTGTATAGATTGGATATTTCAATTCCAGTACCCGAATATCGTTGCGGATGGTATGGAAACTTGCATCGAACTCAAAAGCACGGTTTCCAACTATATCATTGTGCCGCTCATAAAGGGTTGCGATCAATACCCTGCGGCGCTCATAGAATGAGATTTTTTCTCAGTTATCGTTGTGATGATGTTCCCCGCTGCAAATAGCAAATTCTATCGTTTAAACGTATGATTTCCGGCAGCGCAGCCGTCGGAGCATCTCTTAAGCTATAAGCTGGGAATGGTGCGATGTTGCCTTACTATGCCCTCACAAACTGTTGAAAAGGGAACACACATGATAATCGCTTTCAGGAGCTTCTCCATATAGTTTTTTGCGTCTGCCAAATCTGCTGATACAGCGTTATTTTCGCTGTCAAAACCAGTGTGTCCTTGGGAAGATACAGTTGCTATTCGCACCGTATTGGGTAAATTCACATTCAATCAGCTTACCATGATTCGCTTCAGATAAATTTCTTCTGCCGCAAAGCCCTTGACTTTTTGCCGATGTGCAGTATACTTTTATATAGTTAGTTGTACATAACCGCTCAAACACTTTATGATGCGGGAGCCTCTCTCAGAATCTCCGAAAGCTCCGAAACTTCTTGACAGAGTTAGCAGCAGGGCATATTATTGGGGCAGACTAGCCGCTGAGCAGCGGCTTTTTGCAGAGCCGCAAGTTAGCTTCATCTAACCCTCCGGTGTTGTCCTGCCCGAAGAAATGTGTTTTTTCTTACAGACAGAAACTAAAAGCAGAAGGAGCGTGTCACGATGAAGATTTACCCATTTGGTGCAAAGGATGCCCCGGTGCTGTTGCTGCTGCCGGGTACCTGTTGCCATTGGAAAAGCAATTTTGGTGCGGTGATTCCACTTCTGGCAGACAGTTTCCGGGTGCTGTGTGTCAGCTACGATGGCTTTGATGAAACCGAGCAGACCGAATTTTCCACCATGATTGAGGAGACCCAAAAGATCGAAGCCTACCTCAAGACCCACTGCGGTGGTCACATCCGGGCAGCTTACGGCTGCTCTCTGGGCGGCTCCTTCGTAGGGCTGCTGGCGGCACGGCGGAACATCCACATGGACTACGGCATTCTGGGAAGCTCCGATTTGGATCAAGCATCGCCGTTGGCGGCAAAATTGCAGACTGATTTTCTGCTGCCATTGATTTACCCCGTGGTGAGGGACGGAAAGATTAAGGCAAAATTTCTCCAAAAGTGTCTGGACAAGTGTGCCAAAGAGTCGGGGGATTATGTCAAGGCCTTTCTGAAAATGTTCGGCGATGCCCGCCCCTATGTGACCATGCAGAGTTGTAAAAACCAGTTTTATTCCGATCTTATCACCCCGCTGCCGGATAAAATCCATATACCCGGCACCGAGATCCATATCTTCTACGCTTTGAAGATGGGCAAAAAATATCGTGCCCGTTATCAGCGGCATTTTGCGCATCCGGTTCTTCATGAGCAAAACCTGCAGCAC
>OJKQ01000930.1_pt1 | contig 15746 bp, 10 predicted proteins | sample 1596641 | NCBI WGS metagenome assembly OJKQ01 (sample SAMEA4350167, study PRJEB24818) | metagenome | biome: human; feature: gut; material: faeces | place: Denmark | collected 2013-09 | reverse complement strand
GTGACCGATGTTCTGCAAACGGGTCAGCAAATCTGGGTTCGTCAGGTTGGCGATGCATGGTGGCTGGCACAAGTGCCAGAAGTGAACTCGGCACTGGTGTCGATCAATCCGCAAAACGGTGCCGTTATGGCGTTGGTCGGTGGCTTTGATTTCAATCAGAGCAAGTTTAACCGCGCCACCCAGGCACTGCGTCAGGTAGGTTCTAACATCAAACCGTTCCTCTACACTGCGGCGATGGATAAAGGTCTGACACTGGCAAGTATGTTGAACGATGTGCCAATTTCCCGCTGGGATGCAGGTGCCGGTTCTGACTGGCAGCCGAAGAACTCACCACCGCAGTATGCCGGTCCGATTCGCTTACGTCAGGGACTGGGCCAGTCGAAAAACGTGGTGATGGTACGCGCAATGCGGGCGATGGGCGTCGACTACGCTGCAGAATATCTGCAACGCTTCGGCTTCCCGGCGCAAAACATTGTCCACACCGAATCGCTGGCGCTGGGTTCAGCGTCCTTCACCCCAATGCAGGTGGCGCGTGGCTACGCGGTCATGGCGAACGGCGGCTTCCTGGTGGACCCGTGGTTTATCAGCAAAATTGAAAACGATCAGGGCGGCGTGATTTTCGAAGCGAAACCGAAAGTAGCCTGCCCGGAATGCGATATTCCGGTGATTTACGGTGATACGCAGAAATCGAACGTGCTGGAAAATAACGATGTTGAAGATGTCGCTATCTCCCGCGAGCAGCAGAATGTTTCTGTACCAATGCCGCAGCTGGAGCAGGCGAATCAGGCGTTAGTCGCGAAGACTGGCGCGCAGGAATACGCACCGCACGTCATCAACACTCCGCTGGCATTCCTGATTAAGAGTGCTTTGAACACCAATATCTTTGGTGAGCCAGGCTGGCAGGGTACCGGCTGGCGTGCAGGTCGTGATTTGCAGCGTCGCGATATCGGCGGGAAAACCGGTACCACTAACAGTTCGAAAGATGCGTGGTTTTCGGGTTACGGTCCGGGCGTTGTGACCTCGGTCTGGATTGGCTTTGATGATCACCGTCGTAATCTCGGTCATACAACGGCTTCCGGAGCGATTAAAGATCAGATCTCAGGTTACGAAGGCGGTGCCAAGAGTGCCCAGCCTGCATGGGACGCTTATATGAAAGCCGTTCTTGAAGGTGTGCCGGAGCAGCCGCTGACGCCGCCGCCGGGTATTGTGACGGTGAATATCGATCGCAGCACCGGGCAGTTAGCTAATGGTGGCAACAGCCGCGAAGAGTATTTCATCGAAGGTACGCAGCCGACACAACAGGCGGTGCACGAGGTGGGAACGACCATTATCGATAATGGCGAGGCACAGGAATTGTTCTGATTAAAAAGGCGCTTCGGCGCCTTTTTCTGTTTGCTGACAAAGTGTCACTTTATTTATACCGGATACGGCGTGAACACGTTACCCGTCTAGTAACATCTAGAAAAATCAATATATTGCAGGAGCCGCACAGGCCTGATAAGCATTGTGCATCAGGCAAAGTTCACGCATTTACAACCGCCCCTGCCCCTTCAACCATTCGCGCACGAGGAAAAGCGCGCTGACATTACGCGCTTCGTTGAAGTCAGGGTCTTCCAGCAAATCCATCATATGCGCCAGCGGCCAGCGCACCTGTGGTAGCGGCTCTGGCTCATCGCCTTCCAGCGATTCCGGATAGAGATCTTGCGCTACCACGATATTCATTTTGCTGGAAAAGTAAGACGGCGCCATGCTGAGCTTCTTCAAAAAAGTCAGATCGTTCGCACCAAATCCCACTTCTTCTTTTAGCTCGCGGTTAGCGGCTTCGTAGACGCTTTCACCCGGATCAATTAATCCTTTCGAAAAACCTAATTCGTAGGATTCCGTTCCCACTACGTATTCGCGGATCAGGATCAGGTGATCGTCCACAATCGGCACAATCATCACCGCTTCCCGGTTGGTTGGACTCATTCGTTCATAAACACGCCGCACACCATTGCTGAACTCCAGATCCACGCTTTCGACGGTAAACAATCGTGAACGGGCTACAGTTTCAACATTCAGAATGGTGGGTTTTTGTAATGATTTGCTCATCGTGGGATCTATGCTGTGAAATCAGCGGTTATTGTGCGATATCGGACACGCTTTCGGCAATGTGAATTGCATGTTATTTACATTTATGTAACTTATTAAATAATCATCCTCAAATCAAATTAAAAGTCAATAGGTTGAAATAACTCCAGGAATTTGCTGATATTCCGCCTTCAGAGGGTTTGCTATGATCAGCGGTTACTGTGATGTGCTTAATGATGCTCAAGTTAAACTCCACGCTTGCCGATAGCCAACCGCAGAATCATGTATTGTGTCCGGTGCGACTGACCACGCCTGACAGACTAAGTAAGATGGGGAAAGCATGAGCACCATTGTGATTTTTTTAGCTGCTTTGCTGGCCTGCTCACTACTTGCGGGATGGCTGATAAAAGTGCGATCCAGACGGCGTCAACTGCCCTGGACCAACGCTTTCGCAGACGCGCAAACGCGCAAACTCACACCTGAAGAACGTAGCGCCGTTGAAAATTATCTTGAGAGCCTGACGCAGGTATTACAGGTGCCTGGCCCAACGGGAGCCAGCGCGGCACCGATCTCTCTGGCGCTGAATGCCGAAAGCAACAACGTCATGATGCTAACACACGCTATCACGCGTTACGGCATCTCTACCGACGATCCGAATAAATGGCGTTACTACCTCGATTCGGTAGAAGTCCACCTGCCCCCTGTCTGGGAGCAGTACATCAACGATGAGAATACCGTTGAACTGATTCATACCGATTCGCTGCCGCTGGTTATTTCACTCAACGGTCATACGCTGCAGGAGTACATGCAGGAAACTCGCGGCTATGCCTTGCAACCTGTTCCGTCAACACAGGCGTCGATTCGCGGGGAAGAGAGTGAGCAAATCGAGCTACTCAATATTCGCAAAGAAACGCACGAAGAGTATGCGCTAAGTCGTCCGCGCGGGCTGCGCGAAGCGTTGCTGATTGTCGCCTCCTTCCTGATGTTCTTTTTCTGCCTGATTACCCCGGATGTATTTGTTCCGTGGCTGGCAGGCGGCGCGTTACTGCTGCTGGGCGCAGGACTGTGGGGGCTATTCGCGCCCCCGGCAAAATCCTCCCTGCGGGAAATTCATTGTCTACGCGGCACACCCCGTCGTTGGGGATTGTTTGGCGAAAACGATCAGGAACAGATCAACAATATTTCACTCGGTATTATCGACCTGGTCTATCCCGCACACTGGCAGCCCTACATTGCTCAGGATCTTGGTCAACAAACCGATATCGATATCTATCTCGACCGCCACGTAGTGCGTCAGGGGCGATATCTTTCGCTGCATGATGAAGTAAAAAACTTTCCGTTACAGCACTGGCTGCGCAGTACGATTATCGCTGCGGGCTCGCTGCTGGTGCTGTTTATGCTGTTATTCTGGATCCCGCTGGATATGCCGCTGAAATTCACCCTCTCGTGGATGAAAGGCGCACAGACCATTGAAGCCACCAGCGTAAAACAACTGGCTGACGCTGGCGTGCGGGTTGGCGATACATTGCGTATTAGCGGTACGGGAATGTGTAATATTCGCACTTCCGGAACCTGGAGCGCGAAAACCAATTCACCTTTTTTACCGTTTGACTGCTCGCAGATCATCTGGAATGACGCCCGCTCATTGCCATTACCAGAATCTGAACTGGTCAACAAAGCGACGGCTTTGACCGAAGCAGTTAATCGCCAGCTGCACCCTAAACCGGAAGATGAATCTCGCGTCAGCGCCTCATTACGTTCAGCAATTCAAAAATCCGGCATGGTATTGCTTGATGATTTTGGCGACATTGTACTGAAGACAGCGGATTTATGTTCTGCCAAAGATGACTGCGTGCGACTGAAAAATGCGCTGGTCAATCTCGGCAACAGTAAAGACTGGGACGCGCTGGTAAAACGCGCCAACGCCGGGAAGCTCGATGGCGTGAATGTGTTATTACGCCCGGTGAGTGCGGAATCGCTGGATAATCTGGTGGCAACCTCCACCGCGCCGTTTATCACGCATGAAACAGCGCGAGCGGCACAATCACTAAACAGTCCGGCCCCCGGCGGATTCCTGATTGTCAGCGACGAAGGCAGCGATTTTGTTGATCAGCCCTGGCCTTCGGCATCACTTTACGACTACCCGCCGCAAGAACAGTGGAACGCTTTCCAGAAACTGGCACAAATGCTGATGCATACGCCGTTTAACGCCGAAGGTATCGTCACAAAAATCTTCACTGACGCCAATGGTACGCAACATATAGGCCTTCATCCGATCCCGGATCGTTCCGGCCTGTGGCGCTATCTCAGCACCACTCTGCTGCTACTGACGATGCTGGGTAGCGCCATTTATAATGGCGTACAGGCCTGGCGTCGTTACCAGCGTCATCGTACTCGCATGATGAAGATTCAGGCCTATTATGAAAGCTGCCTGAACCCGCAACTGATCACCCCTTCAGAAAGCCTTATCGAATAACACGTTTGCGCGGCAGGTTATGCTACCCTGTCGCGCAAATTGCTTCACTCTGGAGATTTCCCTCATGCATATCAACATTGCCTGGCAGGACGTAGATACCGTTCTGCTGGATATGGACGGCACGTTGCTCGACCTCGCCTTCGATAACTATTTCTGGCAAAAGCTGGTGCCTGAAACATGGGGCGCGAAAAACGGGGTTACGCCACAGGAAGCGATGGAATATATGCGCCAGCAATATCACGACGTACAGCATACGCTAAACTGGTACTGTCTTGATTACTGGAGTGAGCAACTGGGTCTGGATATCTGTGCGATGACCACCGAGATGGGACCGCGCGCCGTACTGCGTGAAGATACCATTCCGTTTCTTGAGGCACTGAAAGCCAGCGGTAAGCAGCGAATTTTGCTCACCAATGCGCATCCGCACAACCTGGCGGTAAAACTTGAGCATACCGGTCTGGACGCACACCTTGATTTATTACTTTCCACCCACACATTTGGTTATCCGAAAGAGGATCAGCGGTTATGGCATGCGGTGGCCGAAGCTACGGGTCTGAAAGCTGAAAGAACGCTGTTTATTGATGACAGCGAAGCGATTCTCGATGCTGCCGCGCAATTTGGTATTCGTTACTGCCTCGGCGTGACTAATCCTGACTCAGGGATTGCCGAGAAACAGTATCAACGCCATCCGTCACTGAATGACTACCGCCGCCTGATCCCCTCGCTAATGTGAAGGAGATGCCATGAAAGAAAAACCTGCTGTTGAGGTTCGACTGGATAAATGGCTATGGGCTGCCCGTTTTTATAAAACCCGCGCGCTGGCCCGTGAAATGATTGAAGGCGGTAAGGTGCATTACAACGGGCAGCGCAGCAAGCCAAGCAAAATCGTCGAGCTGAATGCCACGCTCACTCTGCGCCAGGGAAATGACGAACGCACGGTGATTGTAAAGGCGATTACTGAACAGCGTCGCCCCGCCAGCGAGGCAGCCTTGCTGTATGAAGAGACTGCGGAAAGTGTAGAGAAACGCGAAAAAATGGCGCTGGCACGTAAACTTAATGCCTTAACCATGCCGCATCCGGACCGACGCCCGGACAAAAAAGAGCGCCGCGACCTGTTACGATTTAAACACGGCGACAGTGAATAACTGTCACCTGCAAGAGAGATGATTATGCCGCAACATGACCAATTACATCGCTATCTGTTTGAAAACTTTGCCGTGCGCGGCGAACTGGTAACCGTTTCGGAAACCCTGCAACAGATCCTTGAGAATCACGATTATCCGCAGCCCGTTAAAAACGTGCTGGCAGAACTGCTGGTTGCGACCAGCCTGTTAACCGCTACGCTGAAGTTTGATGGTGATATCACCGTACAGCTGCAAGGCGACGGTCCGATGAATCTGGCGGTTATTAACGGTAACAACAACCAGCAGATGCGCGGTGTAGCGCGCGTGCAGGGCGAAATTCCAGAAAATGCCGACCTGAAAACGCTGGTCGGCAATGGTTACGTGGTGATCACCATCACCCCAAGCGAAGGCGAACGCTATCAGGGCGTGGTGGGTCTGGAAGGTGATACCCTGGCGGCCTGCCTGGAAGATTACTTTATGCGTTCTGAACAGTTGCCGACGCGCCTGTTTATTCGCACCGGCGACGTAGACGGCAAACCGGCTGCAGGCGGTATGTTGTTGCAGGTAATGCCTGCGCAAAATGCCCAGCAGGACGACTTTGACCACCTGGCGACGCTAACCGAAACCATCAAAACCGAAGAACTGCTGACCTTACCGGCAAACGAAGTGTTGTGGCGTTTGTATCACGAAGAAGAGGTGACGGTTTACGATCCGCAGGATGTGGAGTTCAAATGCACCTGCTCGCGTGAACGTTGCGCCGACGCGCTAAAAACGCTGCCGGATGAAGAAGTCGATAGCATCCTGGCGGAAGATGGCGAAATTGACATGCATTGTGATTACTGCGGTAACCACTATCTGTTCAATGCGATGGGTATTGCTGAAATCCGCAACAACGCGTCTCCGGCAGATCCGCAAGTTCATTAATGAGTATGTCCGGCAGAGAGGACTCTGCCGGATTTTACGACTAATACACCTGATGCGCTTTGTCACTCATTCAGATTCACATCCAGCCTTTCACCATCCACTACAAGATCGCGCCACGCTTTAGGCTTCGTTCCCAGTTTTCCATCCTTCGCAGCTGTGAGTAATTTTTCTTTCGTTATATCACGCGGAAGTAAACTCATCGTAAGCTCTTGCCATTCTTTCTTGTCAGGATCAAAGCCATAGACAATGTATCTTTCATCATCAAAGGCAAAGAGGATCCGCTCCGCCTGACCATCACTATTCAGATCTTGCTCGACCAGTACGCAGGCGTCTTTTTCAATACAGGTCATCACGTTATAGCGATCCTGGATTAAGGCCGACCAGAATGCCGTATCCGGTTTGCCAGAGCTTGGGGCAATTAACACATTTTCGGCTAATACTTTTTCCGATATCTGTTGCTGAAGATGTTGCTCTCCATCTAGCGCCATCAGCAGATCCCGCGCACGTTTCGGGTCTTTCATAAACCCGGCATCGCTTTTCAGCGACTCAAGCGCCGCACGTCCATAGCGACCGTTCTGTTCGAGCATGTAGAGACTTACCTGATCTGGCGTGTTCTTGCCGCTCTGATAACGTGCCATATGACTGTTCACACTAATGCGCATACTGTCCAGCACCGGCGAATTAAGAAGCACCAGCATTACCAACACCAATAACGAAACCGCAAGGTTCACTTTGCCCTGAAGATCAAGGGGATTTTGCCCTTTACGCCAGACGATACTGACAAAATACCCCAGTGACCATACCAGTAACACCAGCACCGCCAGCGCGCCCTGCAAGCGGTCGACAGTCCAGCCGTACTGAGCGACCCGCAGCCATAACGCCCAGGCGGCGACGAACACATACAGCGGAGCAACCAGCAAAGCGGTTTTAATCAGGCAACGCAACGGCCCCGTCCAGGGAAGAGACGCTTTTTGCGGATCGCGGACAATAGCCATTAAGATCAATTGCAAAAAGGCCAGCGTTAACAGCAACCCAGCGGCGGAGATGTGGCGAGAAATCGCGCTCAGGCCCGTAAACGGCAGGGTGATAATAAACATCAGGGTTAGCAATGATACTAACGGCAGCAACCCCGTGGCGATTAACGTGAACAACTTTTGAATAGAGTCGATTAAACGTGACTGTGTTCGCGCGAGGATCACCGCCAGCGCGGTAACCAGACCTAACGTTAGATAAATAAACCAGTCGGTTGCAAAAAAGAGCGTTTTGAAAAACGTGATGCCAACAAGTTTAAACAACTCACTCCACAGTAAAAGCACCAGCCACGTCAGGCCATTGGCGAGAAAAATCACCAGTAATATAAGTACGTTATGCCATACTGACTGGTAAAAATAGCGATAGCGGCTACTGTCATTGCGGATGCGAAGGCTTTGTTGTATCCACGGTAGCAACAACATTGCCATCAGCAGCAGATAGCAGCCAAAATCCCAAATCGCCTTTTCAGCTCTCCAGGGGTTCATGCCATCAATTTGCCACTTTAGCCAACCGCTCATCCCTAGCGTGGCAATAAACACCAGCGCCAGCCATCCCCAAAGGCGCTTCTGTTTAAAGGAGATCACGGAGAAGAGTAAAACGGATGAAAACGCGACGGTCGCAGGCACGCCATAAACAATCCAACTGAGATTTTTTCCGGCAAGCCAGGCGATCAGCAGGTAGCAAACCAGACCCTGAAGTAATCCGGTAGCAATCATCCCCCAACGTGTTGCGGGTGAAAGTTCAACGTTATCCATGTTAGTTATCCAGAATCAAAAAGTGGGTTAATTATCGCATCCAGGCCGTAGTATTTTGCTTTTTTCAGAAAATAATCAAAAAAAGTTAGCGTGGTGAATCGATACTTTACCGATTGAATTTGCATCAATTTCATTCAGGAATGCGATTCCACTCACAATATTCCCGCCATATAAACCAAGATTTAACCTTTTGAGAACATTTTCCACACCTAAAATGCTATTTCTGCGATAATAGCAACCGTTTCGTGACAGGAATCACGGAGTTTTTTGTCAAATATGAATTTCTCCAGATACGTAAATCTATGAGCCTTGTCGCGGTTAACACCCCCAAAAAGACTTTACTATTCAGGCAATACATATTGGCTAAGGAGCAGTGAAATGCGCGTTAACAATGGTTTGACCCCGCAAGAACTCGAGGCTTATGGTATCAGTGACGTACATGATATCGTTTACAACCCAAGCTACGACCTGCTGTATCAGGAAGAGCTCGATCCGAGCCTGACAGGTTATGAGCGCGGGGTGTTAACTAATCTGGGTGCCGTTGCCGTCGATACCGGGATCTTCACCGGTCGTTCACCAAAAGATAAGTATATCGTCCGTGACGATACCACTCGCGATACTTTCTGGTGGGCAGACAAAGGCAAAGGTAAGAACGACAACAAACCTCTCTCTCCGGAAACCTGGCAGCATCTGAAAGGTCTGGTGACCAGGCAGCTTTCCGGCAAACGTCTGTTCGTTGTCGACGCCTTCTGTGGTGCGAACCCGGATACTCGTCTTTCCGTCCGTTTCATCACCGAAGTGGCCTGGCAGGCGCATTTTGTCAAAAACATGTTTATTCGCCCGAGCGATGAAGAGCTGGCAGGTTTCAAACCAGACTTTATCGTTATGAACGGCGCGAAGTGCACTAACCCGCAGTGGAAAGAACAGGGTCTGAACTCCGAAAACTTCGTGGCGTTTAACCTGACCGAGCGCATGCAGCTGATTGGCGGCACCTGGTACGGCGGCGAAATGAAGAAAGGGATGTTCTCAATGATGAACTACCTGCTGCCGCTGAAAGGTATCGCTTCTATGCACTGCTCCGCCAACGTTGGTGAGAAAGGCGATGTTGCGGTGTTCTTCGGCCTTTCCGGCACCGGTAAAACCACCCTTTCCACCGACCCGAAACGTCGCCTGATTGGCGATGACGAACACGGCTGGGACGATGACGGCGTGTTTAACTTTGAAGGCGGCTGCTACGCAAAAACTATCAAGCTGTCGAAAGAAGCGGAACCTGAAATCTACAACGCTATCCGTCGTGATGCGCTGCTGGAAAACGTCACCGTGCGTGAAGATGGCACTATCGACTTTGATGATGGTTCAAAAACCGAGAACACCCGCGTTTCTTATCCGATCTATCACATCGAAAACATCGTTAAGCCGGTGTCCAAAGCGGGCCACGCAACTAAGGTTATCTTCCTGACTGCTGATGCTTTCGGCGTGCTGCCGCCGGTTTCTCGTCTGACTGCCGATCAAACCCAGTACCACTTCCTCTCTGGCTTCACCGCCAAACTGGCTGGTACAGAGCGCGGCATCACCGAACCGACGCCAACCTTCTCCGCCTGCTTCGGCGCGGCATTCCTGTCGCTGCACCCAACTCAGTACGCAGAAGTGCTGGTGAAACGTATGCAGGCGGCAGGCGCGCAGGCGTATCTGGTTAACACCGGCTGGAACGGCACTGGCAAACGTATCTCGATTAAAGATACCCGCGCCATTATCGACGCCATCCTCAACGGTTCGCTGGATAACGCAGAAACCTTCACTCTGCCGATGTTTAACCTGGCGATCCCAACCGAACTGCCGGGCGTAGACACGAAGATCCTCGATCCGCGTAACACCTACGCTTCCCCGGAACAGTGGCAGGAAAAAGCCGAAACCCTGGCGAAACTGTTTATCGACAACTTTGATAAATACACCGACACCCCAGCGGGTGCCGCGCTGGTAGCGGCTGGTCCTAAGCTGTAATCAGCTGATATCTCATTGACCCCTTATCCAAACGGATAAGGGGTTTTTTTATCTAATTAGCTACCAATATGTACACGGTACACTTATAATTATCAATAGACCGCAGGATGCATTATGTTCACCTTTATTGAACTACAAGGATTTAGCAAACGCCGCCAGTTATTGCTACCTGATGATGAGTTCCGGGCTTTTCAGGAACTACTCATTCAAGATCCCACTGCCGGTGACATTATCGCAGGCACAGGCAGTTTTAGAAAAATTCGCTGGAACCGTTCTGGAATGGGGAAACGGGGTGGCATTCGGATAATTTATTACAACGTAACACGCAATGGCCGAATTTATCTGGCGTTGATTTATCCTAAAAATGAACAGGATGATTTAACAGAAGAACAAAGAAAGGCATTGAAACTATTGTCCGAGAAGCTGCTTTAATGTTGAAGCTCCACAAATTCCACCATGGCCGAAATGTCAACGGAGGCATTGAAAACAGATGAAAGATGAATTATTTGCTGATCTTCTTGCCAGCGCAGAAGAAATGGTACGCATCGAAAAGGGTGAAGAAACGCCTGAACCAGAGCACGTCCATACTTTTAGCGAAATCGATGTAAAAGCGATCCGTGAAGCAACGGGTTTACGTCAGCAAGATTTTGCTGTCGCCGTAGGGGTAAGTTATGACCTGGTCAAAAGCTGGGAAACCAAACGCCGTCAGCCTACCGGAGCACCCCGAAAATTGCTCCTGCTTTTGCAAGCGAATCCTTTCATTATCAATCAATTGAAAACAATCTAAAAACGGGAGGCACCTTCACCTCCCGTTTTATTTACCCTTCTTTTGTCATGCCCTGCGCCCGCGTTACCGGCACTGGCAGCCAGGCGCGAATGGAAAGCCCGCCCCGCTCGCTGGTGCCAAGCTCCAACATGCCGTTATGGTTATCCACGATACGCTGCACAATCGCCAGCCCTAATCCCGTGCCGCTAATAGTGCGCGCACTGTCGCCACGAACAAACGGCTGGAACAGGTGCTTACGTTGTTCCGGCGCAATACCCGGACCGTCATCTTCTACCTGGAACCAGGCGCGATTCGGCTCCATGCCGCTGCTGACTTTGATCCAGCCATTGCCGTAACGGGCGGCGTTGACCACCATATTCGCCCCCGCGCGTTTGATCTACAGCGGGTGCATTTTCACTTCAATGCTGCCGGGGTAAAGCGCGGTTTCAATTTCCCGCTCATAGCCACTTTCGGCGGCAATCACCTCACCGAGCACTGCGTTGAGATCCGCCATTTCCATCGGCATCTCCTGCCCGGTGCGCAGGTAGTCGATAAACTGCTCAATGATGGCGTTGCACTCTTCGATATCTTTATTGATCGATTCTGCCAGGTAGCCATCCTGCTCGCTCATCATCTCGGTAGCCAGGCGAATGCGCGTCAGCGGCGTACGCAGATCATGACTTACCCCCGCCATCAGCAGCGTGCGATCATCCGCCAGTTGCTTAACACCAGCCGCCATATGGTTAAAGGCGCGAGTAACCGAACGCACCTCCGAAGCGCCATATTCACGCAGCGGCGGCGGAATAATCCCTTTACCGACCTGCAGAGCAGCATGTTCGAGATCGACCAACGGTCGGTTCTGGATACGGATAAACAGCCACGCCCCGCCTATCGCCAATAGCATAATCGCCAGCGTATAGCGGAACAGCGGAGAAAAATCACCCTGATGAATTTCGGTCAGCGGCACGCGCACCCAGATATTGGGCGACAGCCAGGTTTTCAGCCAGACGACAGGAGAACTTTTGTTGACCTCAACGCGCACTTCCGTCGGGCCGCCCAGTTGCTGCGCCATCTGATGGCTTAAGAATTCATAGTGTTGTGCCCAACGCAGACCTGCCTCTTCGGCAGCTTCGTTGGAATAGAGAGAGATCCCCAGCTCACGGTAGATCTCCCGACGGAAAGCGGGAGGCACAACCAACTGCGTACCGTCCTCCAGTTGCAGTTTGTCAGTCATCAACATACGCACTTCGTACGCGAGGACTTTATTAAACTGCTGGAGGCTCGGCAAAATCGCGAAGTTCAGCACCACCAGATAAGTCGTCACCAGGCTGACGAACAGCAAGGTGACGATGAGCAATAACGTACGGGCAAATGAACTTCGTGGCGAGAAGCGCAATCGCCTCATGCTTTAGAACCGTCCGGTACAAAGACGTAGCCCAGACCCCAGACGGTCTGAATGTAACGCGGATGTGCCGGATCTTCTTCCACCATGCGGCGCAGACGCGAAATCTGCACGTCGATGGAGCGTTCCATTGCGGAATATTCACGACCACGGGCAAGGTTCATCAGCTTATCGCGGGAGAGCGGCTCACGCGGATGGCTGACCAGCGCCTTCAGTACCGCAAACTCACCACTGGTGAGCGGCATCGGCTCATCTTCGCGGAACATTTCACGCGTACCGAGGTTAAGTTTGAACTTACCGAAAGCAATTACCGCCTCTTCCTGTGACGGCGCGCCCGGCAGTTCGTTGGCCTGACGACGCAGCACCGCACGAATGCGGGCCAGCAATTCACGCGGGTTAAACGGTTTTGGAATGTAGTCGTCAGCGCCAATCTCCAGGCCAACGATACGGTCCACTTCTTCCCCTTTCGCCGTCACCATAATGATCGGCATCGGGTTGCTCTGGCTACGAAGACGTCGGCAAATCGACAAGCCATCTTCACCAGGTAACATCAAAACCAGTACCATGAGATGGAAAGATTCACGAGTCAGCAGGCGATCCATCTGTTCTGCATTAGCGACGCTTCGAACCTGGAAGCCTTGTTCGGTGAGATAACGTTCCAGCAGCGCGCGCAGGCGCATATCGTCATCGACCACCAGAATCTTGTAGTTCTCTTGCATTGTTTGTACTCCCAAAGGTTCGCAACAATTTGTAAGCGTGTATTCTTAAAAAAGCTCACGTTCGTCACCAGCTAAATCTGGTATGAATTTCAGCCTAAATTGTTACAAAGCATATTAAACAGCAGCTTAAGTATACAATTTATTCGGCGAAACATTATTGATTCTGTTGATATGATCACGTTATACCCAATGTGCGCATTATCAAACAGACAAAGGGAATCAACGAGATGAAAACGCCCCTGGTTACCCGGGAAGGGTATGAAAAACTCAAACAAGAGCTTAATTATCTCTGGCGTGAAGAACGCCCGGAGGTCACAAAAAAGGTGACCTGGGCCGCAAGTCTGGGCGACCGCAGCGAAAATGCTGACTATCAGTATAATAAAAAGCGCCTGCGTGAAATCGACCGTCGCGTGCGCTATCTCACTAAATGCATGGAAAATCTCAAAATCGTCGATTACTCCCCGCAGCAGGAAGGCAAAGTCTTTTTTGGCGCGTGGGTGGAGATTGAAAACGACGATGGCGTGACTCACCGTTTCCGTATTGTCGGCTACGATGAAATTTTTGGCCGTAAAGATTACATCTCTATCGATTCCCCGATGGCTCGCGCATTGCTGAAAAAAGAGGTGGGCGATTTGGCGGTGGTGAATACCCCTGCCGGGGAAGCGAGCTGGTATGTTAATGCTATCGAGTACGTGAAACCGTAAGGAAGAGTCTTAACCTCCTGCCGATGGCTGGCATTTTTGCCAGCCAGTCCGTATAACTATCCCCTGATTTTTGATCCGAAAAGATGAACTCAAACCATGATGAATGATTCGTTCTGCCGCATTATTGCGGGTGAAATTCAGGCGCGCCCGGAACAGGTTGACGCTGCCGTTCGCCTGCTTGACGAAGGGAATACCGTGCCGTTTATCGCACGTTATCGTAAGGAAATCACCGGCGGTCTGGATGACACGCAGCTGCGTAATCTGGAAACGCGTCTGAGCTATCTGCGCGAGCTGGAAGAGAGACGTCAGGCGATCCTCAAGTCCATTTCCGAGCAAGGCAAACTCACTGACGAGCTGGCGAATGCCATCAACGCCACACTAAGCAAAACCGAACTCGAAGACCTCTACCTGCCCTACAAACCTAAACGCCGCACCCGCGGGCAAATCGCCATTGAAGCAGGGCTTGAGCCGTTGGCCGATCTGCTGTGGAGCGATCCGTCACACACGCCAGAAGTCGCCGCTGCACAATATGTTGATGCCGATAAAGGCGTGGCAGATACCAAAGCCGCGCTGGACGGCGCACGCTATATCCTGATGGAACGGTTTGCCGAAGATGCCGCGCTGCTGGCAAAAGTGCGTGATTATCTGTGGAAGAACGCGCATTTGGTTTCGACGGTGGTGAGCGGTAAAGAAGAGGAAGGGGCGAAATTCCGCGACTATTTCGATCATCACGAACCGCTATCAACGGTGCCTTCTCACCGCGCGCTGGCGATGTTCCGTGGTCGTAACGAAGGCATACTTCAGCTTTCGCTGAATGCCGATCCGCAGTTCGAAGAGCCGCCGAAAGAGAGCTATTGCGAGCAAATCATCATGGATCACCTTGGCCTGCGCCTGAACAATGCCCCGGCGGATAGCTGGCGCAAAGGCGTGGTGAGCTGGACGTGGCGCATCAAGGTGTTGATGCATCTGGAAACTGAACTGATGGGCACCGTGCGCGAACGCGCGGAAGATGAAGCAATCAACGTCTTTGCCCGTAACCTGCACGATCTGCTGATGGCGGCCCCAGCCGGACTGCGTGCAACGATGGGCCTCGATCCGGGTCTGCGTACCGGGGTAAAAGTAGCGGTGGTCGATGCAACTGGCAAACTGGTGGCGACCGATACCATTTATCCACATACCGGACAAGCCGCAAAAGCAGCGATGACCGTTGCTGCCCTGTGTGAAAAGCATAATGTTGAACTGGTGGCGATCGGCAACGGTACAGCTTCCCGCGAAACCGAGCGTTTCTATCTCGACGTGCAGAAGCAGTTCCCGAAAGTGACCGCGCAGAAAGTGATCGTCAGCGAAGCTGGCGCGTCGGTTTACTCGGCTTCCGAGCTGGCAGCACAGGAGTTCCCGGATCTCGACGTTTCGCTGCGTGGCGCGGTGTCTATCGCCCGCCGTTTGCAGGATCCGCTGGCGGAGCTGGTGAAAATCGATCCGAAATCTATCGGCGTAGGTCAGTATCAGCATGACGTCAGCCAGACGCAACTGGCCCGCAAACTGGACGCAGTAGTAGAAGACTGCGTAAACGCCGTTGGCGTCGATCTCAACACCGCTTCTGTTCCGCTGTTAACTCGCGTGGCGGGCCTGACGCGCATGATGGCGCAAAACATCGTTGCCTGGCGCGATGAGAACGGTCAGTTCCAGAACCGTCAGCAACTGCTGAAAGTGAGCCGTCTGGGGCCGAAAGCCTTCGAGCAGTGCGCGGGCTTCTTGCGCATTAACCATGGT
>OJKQ01000918.1_pt1 | contig 15966 bp, 9 predicted proteins | sample 1596641 | NCBI WGS metagenome assembly OJKQ01 (sample SAMEA4350167, study PRJEB24818) | metagenome | biome: human; feature: gut; material: faeces | place: Denmark | collected 2013-09 | reverse complement strand
GATATGGCGGAGGAAGTGGAAGGCCGCCCGGACAGCGACCTTTGGTTTTACCGCGGACCGGTGGATGAAATCACCCTCACCGGAGATCGGTTTGCCGTCTTCTTCCCCGGTGACGCCCACGCCCCCGGGATTGCGCCGGAGAAACCCGCCCACTGCCGCAAATGCGTGGTAAAGGTGAAGCTGTAAACAGCCTGATCATCAATTTATAAAGGAAACAACCGCCCGGCGCATCGGTATGGTGTGCCGGGTGGTTTTATATCACAGGAGATATAGTAAAAAACGTAAAAATAAAGGGTTAGAAACATGGATATTGAACTTAGGAAAAGATTAAACACATACACCTGTATCATAGGGCGAAGATTTAGAGAAAGACACAATTACGCGGCACAAATTGTTTGTGTTATAATACCTTCACAATTGCATGGGCGGGTCCCCGAGTGTGGTTATCACACTTTTGGGGACCCGCCTTTTTGATGCTTTGTTTTGTGTCAAGGAGGTCAATCTATGGAGCAAACATCCAACCGTTATCTGGCTCAGACGCCGATTGGGGGCCTGATGCTGAAATTTGCTGTTCCCTGTATTCTCTCCCTGCTGGTCTCGTCCCTGTACAATATTGTGGACCAGATTTTCATTGGCTGGGGCGTAGGATATCTGGGCAACGGTGCAACCAATGTGGTCTTTCCCATCACGGTCATCGCGCTGGCAGTAGCCCTGATGATTGGTGACGGCTGTGCAGCTTTTCTGAGTATTTGCCAGGGCAAGCATGATACCGAGAGCGCCCACCGCAGTGTGGGCAACGCGATCACCCTGCTGCTGATCTGCAGTGCGGTGCTGGTGGTGCTGTTTGTCCTGTTTCGGGATGTGATTCTGGCGGCTTTTGGTGCCACAGAGAACAATCTCCCCTATGCCATCGATTATTTCAATATTATTATCATCGGCATCCCCTTTTATATCGTGACAAACGGCCTTAACTCCATTATCCGGGCGGATGGCAGTCCTAAATTTGCTATGCTGTCTACCCTGGTGGGCTGCATTCTGAATGTGATCCTGGACCCCATTGCGATTTTTGTGCTGCAGTGGGGTGTTTCCGGTGCGGCTCTGGCTACCATTGCTGGTCAGATCGTCTCCACCATCCTGGGAGTGGGCTACCTGTTTCACGCCCGTTCTTTTCATCTGCACAAAGAGAGCTTTCTGCCCCAGGGCGGTCTGCTGGGAAAGATCCTGCCTTTGGGTATCAGCAGTCTGCTGCCCCAACTGTCCATTGTAATCATTATGGGTGTGATGAACACCACTCTGGTGAAGTATGGCGCTCTGTCTGAGTATGGTGCCGACATTCCCATGACCGTGGTGGGCATTGTGATGAAGGTGTTCCAGATCGTCATTGCCTTTGTGGTAGGCATTGCCGCAGGCTGTCAGCCTATTGTGGGCTATAACTACGGCGCGGGCAACGGTCAGCGGGTCCGCCAAATTTTTAAGACGATGATGCTGGCAGAGGCTGTGGTCGGCCTGGTGTCCATGCTGGCCTTCCAGCTTTTCCCGGTGCAGATCATCTCTCTGTTTGGCAGCGAGAGTGACCTATACAACCAGTTTGCGACCTATGCCTTCCGGATCTATCTCTCCACCATCCTGCTGTGCTGTATCCATAAGTCTATCAGCATCTTCCTGCAATCCTTGGGCAAGCCGGTACAGTCTATGATTCTTTCTCTGCTGCGGGACTTTATCCTGTGCGTGCCTCTGATCCTGATATTCCCAATGTTTGTGGAGCCGGGGGTTATGGGACCGCTGTACTCTGCGCCTATTGCAGACGTTGTTACCTTGCTGGTGGCAGGGGTTATGATGGCCAGTGTTTTGAAAAAGCTGAATCAAATGGAGGAATCCCACAATTTAATACTAAAGAGTGTAGAAACGGCGTGACCTGCGGGTCACGCCGTTTCAGTCTGTCAAGAAAGACGGCTATGCGCCAAGCATAAGCCAGCTATTTATAGCGAATAGAGAGCGTATGACTATGTTCATTGAAAGGAAAGGTTCCCTCACAGGAGATAACTGGGCAATCTTTGGACTCTGAGAGAAAATATAAGTTATTTAGAATAAGTCAAGAAATAACAGGAGAAGAATCGTTTAAGGAAGACAATTGGACCAGCAGCCAGGCACGGGCCTGCGCCCACTCCTTTTTTCCGGGCGTGATTTGCAGGACATAGTTTACCCGGCCCAGCAGGCGGGCCAGATAGTGCGCCTCGGATTCTTTAATCCCAAGGTGGGCCATATGGTCAGACACGCCGAATTTTTGGCAGAAATACAGCTCCTGCCGCAGGCTGCGCAGGTAATCGGATGGGACAGCGGGCTTTTCATTTACCACAAGGCCGGTGACAGTCTGCCGCTGTCCGGCGGGGAGATACTTGCTCTTGCTCTCGTTGAGAAAGAAGCCCATCTCGCGCAGCTTTTGGGAGACAAAGGCTTTGACCTCTCTGGGGTCAAAATCGCCGGAGAAGGTCATGTCGTCGCAGTAGCGGGTATAGCGGATGGAGCGGGAGCGGCACCATGCGCCTACCTCTTCGTCGAATTGTGCCATGATGATATTGGTGATGGCCGGGGAACTGGGCGCGCCCTGAGGCAGTGCATCCCGGCGGTAGCAGAGCATGGTCAGCAGGATGCGCAGCGGCTCGGCGTAGATCTCCGGCGGGAATGCCTTGTCCTTGACTGTGGAGTATAGAATACTGTCAAAGAAATGCCGGATATCCAGCTTTAAAATCCCGGACTGGCCTGCGTGGGGCGCGGCATTGCGCAGGGTGCTTGCGCCATAGCGGTAGGCTGAGGCATAGCGGGAAATAGGCATGGGGAGCAGCAGGAGCTGAGTAATGCGCCGCTGAATGTGCTTGAGAATGGGATCGGGCACAGAGAGTTCCCGAACGCCGCCATCCTGTTTGGGAAGCTGGACCTTGTGGTAGTGTGTTTCCACAGTGTTGCTCACGCCGTACAAGGTCTTGGCGGGAATCCCTAAATCACGCACAAGGGAGGAGAGCTCCCGATAGACGATCAAAAAGCTCTCCTCCCTTCTTTGCCTGTCCAGCGATACAAATGTGCATGGGGAAGCGTGCAGCGGTATCATGAAGCACATCGGCGATGTGCGGTAATACCGCCAGCGCTTTCTCCTGAGCGCAGCGAATACGATGGAATCCATAAACCCGGCCGCGACACGCGGACGAGGTCCAAAGACGGACAAAAACTATCGCTTTCCAGGGCAGAAAATAGCAATACGTGATGTTATGAGATATTATAACAGGCATTTTAAGACTGTCAAGCAGGCGGGGGAAAAGCGGTTGTCCTGGTGGTGGGGCTGTGTTATACTGAGCGCAGCAAAGGGAAAACTGATACATACCTGCGTGGAAAGAGAGCGCCTCTCCCCTGCTCTGCTTTCCTGGGAAAGGAGGCGCTGCTATGAACGGTTCTCCCAAAACTCTGCTCAAGAAAGTTCCCGTAGGAATGCGTACTATTAAGACAGCTCTGGCGGTGACCCTCTCCCTGATGGTGGTGGAATATTACGGAGCCAGCACCGCGAAAGTGGTGTTCGCCACCATTGGTGCCATCTCCGCGGTAGGCCCCACCTTTACCGCCTCCCTGCTGGCCTGCATGACGCAGATCTGTGGGGTGACAGTGGGAGCGCTGCTGGCTATGGCGCTGATGGCGCTCCACCCGCCTGGAATTGTGGGTGTAGGGATTGGTATTATAGTGATCATCACCAGCTATCACCACTTAAAATTGAAGTTGGTGCCGGTACTGCCCTGCCTGGTGCTGGTCAATATCTGTCTCAACCCCCAGGTGGAGGCCGTTTCCTATTCCCTGGGGCGCATCTGGGATACCGCCATCGGGCTGGCCATTGGAATGCTGGTGAATACTCTGATCTTCCCCTATGACAACAGCCGAACAATTCGTCAGATGATGGAGAGTCTGGATGACGATCTGATCCGCATCCTGGAGGATTTGTTCGATGGGGATGACTATCTGCCCAACGCGGATGATCTGGAAAAGAAAGTGGATGCCTTGGAGGGACAGCTGGCGATTTTTTCTCAGCAGCGGCTGCTGCGGCGCAAGCGGCAAAAGCGGGAGATCCAGCGGCTCTCCACCTGTGAGGATACAGCTCAGGCTCTGATGGTAGAGCTGGCGGCATTGTGCAGCATGCCTGCGGTAGGCCGGCTCAATCCGGAGAACCGGCAGGCGCTGCTGGCTCTGGGAGCAAAGGTCAGCCGGGAGACACCGGTTGGTGAGACGACAGAAGATGTGGTGTCCAACTACCACGTATCCCAGGTGCTCCGTCTGAGGCAGAAGCTGAAAGGGCAGCTGGCGGGGAGGCGTAGATGAGATAGGATTTGGTGTCTGTGAACCCAATAACATAAATATAATTTATTGTTAAAAGCGTACAGTTTTGTTATAAGTTAAAAGGGCCTTGAAATCAGATGATTTCAAGGCCCTTTTATAAACCTTATTGCTGGATGCGCTGTTATATTTTTAGGCGTCCATACATTCAACAAACTGAATGAGCATTACAGCAACCTGAGCCCGAGTAGCGGTATTCTGAGGAGCCAGAGAGCTACCGCTCATGCCGGAGATAATCCCGTTATCCACGGCCCAGGCAAGCGCTTCAACAGCCCAATCGCTGACAGCGTTGGCATCAGCATAACCGGTGAGATTCTTGCTGGTGCTGGGGCTGCCTGCGGCGCGCCAAAGCATTACGGCGAGTTGCTCGCGAGTGATGGAACCGTTGGGGGCAGAACCGTCAGAAACGCCGTTGATCATAGCCCACTGCTGGCTGGGAGCATACCAGGGGTTACCACCGCTGGTGTTGGCACCATTGTAGGCGGCCAGTACGGTCCAGATCATTGCTCGGCTCATGGAGGTGTCAGGAGCAAAAGTGGTATCAGAAGTGCCGGTCATGAGGCCTTCCTCGATTACAAACTCCACGGCGTCAGCGTACCAAGCATTGGAATTCACATCGGTAAAGTTGTCCAGAGCAGAGCTCTCGGCGGCCTTGAAGGTGGCTTTGATAGTGATCTGGCTTCCAGGCATGGTAAAGGTGTACTTGCCGTTGCCTTTATTGGCCAACTTTACCGTGTTGCCGTTCTTGTCGGTGACAACCAGGGTATCCAGTTCATAGCCGTCGTTGGGTTTCGCGGTGATGGTCACAGTGTCACCCTTATCGGCACGGCCGGGAGTTACAGTAATTTTGCCGCCAGTGACCTTATTCACATTAACAAGATAGTCGCCGGAGGTGCTGCCCTGGTCAATGTAGGTCCACCGGGCGGTAAAGATGGTATTAGAAGTGATGGTCACTTCCTCACCGACATTGTACAGTTTATTGCCATCATACCAACCCAAGAATGCATAGCCGTTCTTTTCAATAGCATCGGGAAGCTTGATGGTGGTTTCAGTACCAACATTTACTGTAAATTCCTCGGTAGCCTCACTCCCGGAAAGATCTGCAGTACCGCTCCAGCTGTCGTTGCGGAACTCATAGATGCCGTTGCCGTTAAAGGTGTTATTGTGCAGAATTAGATTACTTAAATTACCTGCAGCACCGCCCCAATCAGCAGTCACACGAATACCGTAGGATTCATCCTCCATCATGAAGATGTTGTTGGAAATCTCAGCGGTGGTAACAGGTTTGTTATAGATGCCGATAGCCAGATCGTCCCCCAGAGACTCGAAGGTGTTTCCGGTAATTTTATAGTCGCCGCCAATTACAAACCGAGTACCGTAAAGGCTCTCATCAAATGTATTGCCATCTACGACCAGACCGTTCAGATTGGTAGCATTGACCACTCTGCCGCTCGCTCCGTCCACTCCGTTGAACACATTGTTCTTCATGATGCCGCTAGCCTGGATGTTAAACATAAACCAGCTGCCCAGGTTGAATACGTTGTCCTGGATATCCAGTTCGCACACGCCGCCCTGGCCCAGCACATAATAGGTGACATTATCGTTGTTGCCCAGCACACTATTGACGGTGCAGTTCTTCATGGTCACCTTGCTGTCAGCAACTGCGTTGCCGGTGCCGTCGACGCGGATGATGGGAGCGACGATATCAGCCCCGTAAGAGGCAGTAAAGGTCAGATTCTCAAATTTGACCTGAGTCCCGCTCCCAACCTTAATCCGGGAGTCATTTTCAGTAGACTGATTATTGTAGGCCACAATGGTGGTGGTTTCTTGGCTGGCGCCGACAATGGTCACATTCTTGTTGAGTGTGATGTTGCTGTTCAGCGTATATTCGTCAGCAGCCAGGATAATGGTGGAATTATCCTCGGCGTTGTCAATGGCATCCTGCAGAGAAGAGACGAACCTGTAATAGGTGGGAGTACCGCTCTCATTGACAACGGTGATCTTCGCGCTGTCTTTTACAGTGGATTCGGGCACAAAATAAACCGGTGCGAGGATATTGTCCCCCACTGCAACAAATGTGTTGTTACCATCAGTTACTGTAATTGCCACATTAGCTGCATCAGCACGCTGGACATCGCCAGCATCTGCATAGATGAAGTCCACGCCTACCAGGGTAGCATTGGTCATATCCAGGGAGGCGCCGGGGGCACTGCTGATATTTTTGCCAAAGCCCACATTGATGCTGTTCTTGCTATTCCCGGAGAGGTCAATGGTACCGACAGCAGTTACAGTGGAGGCGTTTACGTTGATACCGCTCTTGGTATTGTTCGTGGCGGTTACGTTTTCCAGCCGACCATTTGTAGCCGTATAGAACTGGATACCGTAACCACTCTTGTTGCAGCCATCCACCTTAACATTCTGGATGGTGGTATTATCGGCAGTAACAGTAATGACATCACCGCTAAATGTTTCGGAGGCCTGGATAGTAAAATTATTGCCGTTGATGGTGACAGAAGTATTAATTACCAGGGGGCTGGAGAGCTCGATGTCGCCCTCCAACGCGATGATATCGCCGGTTGCAGCTTTGTCTAGGGCATCACGCAGTGTCTGCTCATTGTTCACCTTGGTCGTGAGCAGATCCTCAACCATCTCATCATAGCCTTTGATGGCCGCCTTGTCCTCGCTCGTCAGCTTGGCATTGGCAGCTTTGATGGAGTCCTCATCACCCTCCGCTACCTCATAGAGGAAGTTGGTGATATTGCTGACGTTCTCCAGCTTACCGGTCTTTGCCTGGAAAGCGGCCTCGATCGGATTACCGCCGGCACTGGTGGAGGTGACGGTAATGGCATCATCGTTACCATCAATGTCAATAGTCCCGCCGGCAGCAGCGCCGCCCCAGTTGTTGCTCATAGGCTTCTTACTGGTATCGCCTGTCACGTCTGTCCACTCAGCGCCAAAGGAAGATCGGGCATTGATGCTGGCACCCTCGCCCATATAGATGGAGACGTTCCCCTTGGCCTGAACGGTGAACGCATCATTGCGGCCCACGGTGCTGGACAGGGTACCGGTCAGCGCCAGCGGAGTAGTGTCATCAGTTCCGTAGATATTGCCATCATAGGCGTAGATGGCAGAGGCTCCGCTCTGAGAGTTGTTCATGATCTCGTTGTAACAATCACCGGTAACAGAACCGGAGATTGCAGCAATAGAAATGTCGCCATCCCATGTAAAAATGCCGAACCCACTTCCAGACCCGCCCCGAGCATAGATTCTGCCGGAGATATCGCCAGTGACAATGATACCAGTAGCAGCATTGATGCCACATCCCATGTGAGATGTCCCCAATTGAACATAAATTGTGCCACTGATGTCACCATTTATGCGAACGTTTCCACTCTGCGCAATAATACCAAACCCGTTTTTACCACCGCCAAATACAACTTTAATTTGACCGGTGATGCCCTTCTCAAATACAATATTTCCTGCATTTGAAACGATACCGCAAGTGTATTGATTGTCGCCATTGGGATTGTTCATGGTAACCTTGCCGGCCATAGGAGCGGTAAAAGTCAGATCATTTTTGGCATACAGGCCACGCCCTCTGGCGTTGTCAACAGTAATCTCGCCGGCAAACTGGGAAACGGTTAAAGCACCATCGGAGTAGATCACCCGCCAATCACGGTTGGCATTCTGTGTTCCAGTACCAGTCATGACGACCCTTGCCCCGGCAGCCATGTCCAGGGTAGAGCCGTCCTGCAAGGTAATCAGATAGATTTGAGCGTTGTTATCGCTGGTATAGGTGATATTTGCGGTCTCGGTCAGTTTCAAAGTGACCTTGTTCGTAAAGGTCACAGGCTGTTCCATGGTGATATTCCCGCTGACCTCAATGATAGAGCCTTCCACCGCAGTTTGAGCATTTTGAAGCTTTTCAAAGCTGTCCACCTGCACAGGTGAAACAGTCTGATCAGTTCCATCCGCAAACGCAGTTACAGGAAGAAGAGTTAGCAACATTGCTACCGCAAGAACAATGCTGCCAATGCGTGTCCGCATTTTTATCATTGAGTTTTCCTCCTTATTTTATAATGCGCCAAGGATTAAATTAGTGGGTTTCCTCCTTTCCTATCTAATGGAATTATTTACTACTTTAGATAAAAAATGCAAGATGATTCTCGAAGAAATTCCATGTTTTAAGCTCTTCTAGACAAAATAATTGCAAATTTTTCAAAATTTATTAACAGACAAAAGGGTCGCTACATGGATAAAACGCCGGTAAGCGCCCCATGATTGTTCTGTCGCTTGTTCGGTATTCCGTTTTTGCCCTGAAAGAGGAATTACCTATACGTTTACTGAGTATGCAGGTTAAGAATCTTTAAGATTCCCTACCGCAAATCGTTAAGCAACGCCTGCTATGATAATTTCAACAGCAGAAAAAGCTGCTTAATCCAAAACGGCAGGTGATTCCCATTCGAAACGTGCTTCAATACCTGGAGCGGGCCGCGTCTTTGTCGCCGGAGCGGACTGCCTGTGTGGATGAGACACACAGCCTCAGCTACCAGGAACTGTGCCATATCAGCCGGGCGGTGGGCGCCGCCCTGTCCCAGCGCATCCGACCCCGGCAGCCGGTAGCCATCTATATGGAAAAAGGCTGCGCCGCCCTGAGCGCCTTTTTTGGCGTAGTATACGCCGGCGGCTTCTACTCCTATTTTAACCCGGAACTGCCTGCGGCGCGGCTGCAGCAGATCCAATCCGTGCTGGGTGCATCCTGCGTGATCACCGATCAGGCCCACCGCAGTGTGATGGAAGAGATCTTCCCCGCCTCCTCCATCCTGCTGGTGGAGGAGCTGATGATCAGCCAGGAGGATCAGTCCCAGCTGGCGGCGATCCGTGCGGCGATGATCGACACCGACCCCCTCTATGTCAACTTTACCTCCGGCTCCACGGGGCTGCCCAAAGGAGTGCTGGTGAGCCACCGCTCGGTGCTGGATTTCATTGACGTCTTCACCGACGCGTTCTCCTTTACGCAGACGGACCGCATCGGCAATCAGGCTCCCTTTGATTTTGATGTGTCGGTCAAGGATATCTATGGAGCCTTGAAGGCTCAGGCTACCCTGGTTATCATTCCCCGGCGGCTCTTCTCCCGGCCGAAGGAGCTGCTGGACTTTTTGTGTGAGCACAAGGTCACCACCCTCGTCTGGGCGGTATCCGCCCTGTGCCTCATCAGCACCTTCCACGGTTTGGACTACCGTACCCCGGATACGGTGAGCAAGGTGCTCTTCAGCGGCGAGGTGATGCCGCTCAAGCATCTGAAAACCTGGATGGAGCACCTTCCCAAGGCTCAGTTTGTCAATCTCTATGGTCCCACCGAGATCACCTGCAACTGTACCCACCACATCCTGGACCGGGAGCGGGACTACCAGGGCGGTATCCCCATCGGCCGCCCCTTCCCCAACGAGGAGGTCTTCCTACTGGACGGAGAGGACCGGGAGATCCATGCGCCCGGTCAGGTGGGAGAGCTGTGCGTACGGGGTACGGCGCTGGCCCTTGGCTACTACCGCTCGCCCCAGCAGACGGCGGCCGCCTTTGTGCCTGACCCCCGCAACCCCGCTTACCCCGAGCTCATCTACCGCACCGGCGACCTGGGCCGGTATACCGAGGACGGAGAATTTATGTACAGTGGACGCAAGGACTTTCAGATTAAGCACCTGGGCCACCGGGTGGAGCTGGAGGAGATCGAGCGGGCCGTGTCCGCCCTGCCGGAGGTGGACCGCTGCTGCTGTGTCTACGAGGAGGAGCGGCAGAAGATCCACGCCTTCTATGTGGGCGGGGTAGAGGCGGCCCAGCTGCGCCGCCAAATAAAGGAGCAGCTTCCCTACTTCATGGTGCCCAGCACCCTGACGGCGGTAGAAAAGTTCCCGCTGACCAAAAATGGAAAGATCGACCGCAAAGAACTGCTGAAAGGAGGCGGAAAGCGTGGATAAAATAGAACTGCTGGAGCTGACCCGGCGCTTTCCCACCCCCTTCTATCTCTTTGATGGGGAGACGCTGGAGCGCCGGGTGGCCCACCTGCGGGAGGTCCTGCCCCGGGATACCGCCCTGTGCTATGCGGTGAAGGCCAACCCCTTCCTGGCCCGGGAGGTGAGCACTCTGGTAGAGCGGCTGGAGATCTGCTCCCCTGGGGAGTATGCCATCTGCCGCCAGCTTGGCCTGAAGCCGGAGCAGTATGTGATCTCCGGCGTATATAAGGATCCGCAGTGGATGGAGGAGCTGGCCAGCCGGGAAGATGTGGAGAAGATGATCTGCACCGTGGAGTCCATGGCCCAGTACCACCTGTTGTGCCAGGTGGCCCGGAAGTATGGACGGCAGCTGAAGCTGCTGCTGCGTCTGACCAGCGGCAGCCAGTTTGGACTGGAGCGGCAGGAGATCCACCAGATCCTGGCCCAGCCTGACCCCCAGATTGAGGTGCGGGGTATCCAGTATTTCTCCGGCACCCAAAAGACCTCGGTCAAGCGCCTGGGGCGGGAGCTGCGCATGCTGGAGGAGTTTCTCTCCTCCCTCCGGGACCAGTACGGTCCCATTCCGGAGCTGGAGCTGGGGCCGGGCTTCCCGGTATCCTACTTTACCGACGACGCGGAGCGGGATGAGGAGGTCCTCCTTCAGGCGGCCCAGCAGCTGGCCCAGCTGTCTTTTCCCGGAAAGCTCACCCTGGAGCTGGGACGAAGCATCGCCGCCAGCTGCGGCACCTATATGACCCGGGTGGTGGACCGAAAGACCAATCAGAGTCAGCACTACGCCATTGTGGACGGCGGCATCCACCAGTTGGTCTACTTCGGCCAGAGTATGGCCATGCGTCGTCCCCAGGTGGAGCTTCTGCAGCCACGGGATGAAGACGGGGTGGAAAACTGGAACATCTGCGGCTCCCTGTGTACCGTCAATGACATCCTGGTCAAACAGCTCCCCCTCTCCCGGCTGGAGGTGGGGGATGTGTTGGCCTTCGGCAACGCGGGAGCCTACTGCATGACCGAGGGGATCAGCCTCTTTCTCAGCCGGGACCTGCCCGGCGTACTGCTGCGCCGCCCGGACGGACAGGTGCTCTGTCTGCGCAGTCCCGTTCAGACCTGTACCTGGAATACCTCAAATTATGAAAACAGAAAGCGAGACGATACCATGGAACAGCTGCTTGAAATTTTGAACGAGATCCAGCCCGATGTGGACTACCTCCACTGTGAGGAGCTCATTGACGGACACTATCTGGATTCCCTGGACATCCTCTCCCTGGTAGCGGAGATGGAGGATGCCTTTGACATCACCGTACCCACCGTGGAGATCATCCCGGAAAACTTCAACTCCGCCCAGCGCCTTTGGGAGATGATCCAGCGTCTGCGCGAGGAAGGATAAGATGCTCTCTTTCTCCTCCTACTTTTCCCCCGGATATCTGGCCCTCTACCTGCCGGCCGCCGTTTTGCTCTACGCCTTGGCGGGGCAGCGGGGCCGGCGGGCGGTTTTGCTGCTGTTTAGTTATGTGTGCTTCTGGGCGGTCAGCGGAAAACTGATCGCCTATTTGCTCCTGTCCACCCTCTCTATGTATCATACCGGGCTGTGGCTGGCCCACGACCAGGCCCGAACCAAAGAGCTTCTGGAGGAGACCCCCAAGGAGGAACGCCGGGCCCTTCGTGCCAGAGCGCAGACCAAGCAGCGCAGGATCCTGGCTCTGGGCCTTCTCTTCCAGCTGGGCATGCTGGTGGTGCTGAAGTATACCCCCTTCTTCCTCTCCAACTATAACGCCCTGCTGCAAGCCCTGTCCCTGCCTGTCACCCTGCGTATCCCTCACTTTCTGCTGCCCATCGGCATCTCCTTTTACACCATGCAGGCGGCCTCCTACCTCTTTGATGTCTACCGTCAAAAAGTGCCCGCCGACCGCAATCTCTTCCGTCTGGCCCTCTACCTCAGCTTTTTCCCCCTGTTGATGGAGGGACCCATCTGCCGCTATCAGCAGACTGCCCAGCAGCTGTGGGAGGCACCTCCCCTGCGCTACCAGAATTTTATGCTGGGGCTGCAGCGGATGAGCTACGGCCTGCTGAAGAAGATCCTGGTGGCCGACCGGCTCAACCTGTTTATCAAAACAGTCTTTGATCACTATGAGGATTATGACGGCCTGGTCATCGCCGTGGCCGCCGTGTGTTATACCATCCAGCTCTACATGGACTTCTCCGGAACCATGGACCTGGCGGTGGGAGCGGGACGAATCTTCGGTTTTCAGATTCCGGAAAACTTCCAGCGCCCCTTCTTCTCCCGTTCCATTCCGGAGTTCTGGCAGCGCTGGCATATCTCCCTGGGTACCTGGTTCAAGGACTACATCTTCTACCCCGTGTCCATGTCCAAGCCGCTGAAAAAGCTTACCACAAAGGCCCGCAAGCGTCTGGGCAGTCACTATGGCCCCCTGGTTGCCGGATCCATTGCTCTGCTTTGTGTATGGCTGTGCAACGGCCTGTGGCACGGAGCGGCGTGGAACTATGTCTTCTTTGGAATGTACCACTTTGTCCTGATCCTGATGGGCAATCTGACCGAGCCTCTGACGGTCCGGTGGACGGGGGCTCTGGGCATCTCCCGCACCAGCGTCCCCTATCGCGGCTTCCAGATGGTCCGCACTGGGATCCTGGTGTGCATCGGCGAGCTGTTTTTCCGGGCCAATGGACTGTACAACGGGCTGGCTATGTTTCATAAGATGGTCACCCAGTTTTCTCTGGCATGTATCCGCAGCGGGAGCCTGTTCCAGATGGGTATGCGGAAGAAGGATTTTCTGCTCGTGGCGGTTTTTCTGGTTGTGCTTGTGCTGGTGGGAATCGCCCAGGAGCGTGGCGTCCACCTTGGAACGCGCCTGCGGCAGTCGCCGGTTGCGCTGCGTGTGGCGGTTTACTACGCCGTCCTCCTGGCTTTGATCATCTTCGGCGCCTACGGTGCGGGCTATGTGCCGGTGGACCCCATCTATGCGGGATTTTAATTTCCTAGGAGGCGTTGCATGGGTTATTTCAAACGAGTGATTGCCTGGCTGCTCTTTTTTGCCGGGCTGATTGCCTTACTTTATATTGCATCTGGTATTTTTGCGCCAAAAGATAACACTGCGGAGGCGGGAATGGAGTATGCCCGGGTCAATGGCATCCTGGGGGAACCCCCGGACTCCATCGATATTCTGGTGATGGGGGACAGCGAATCGTACAACGGCTACTCCCCGCTGCTGATGTGGAAGGAGACGGGGTACACCAGCTATACCTGCGGCACCGACGCCCAGAAGCTTACCTACACCAGGACCATGCTGGAGCGGGCATTGGAGAAGCAGCATCCCAAGGTGGTCATCCTGGAGACACTGGCCATCTACCGGCCCATCAAGCTGGATAATGTGGTGCTGGAGGAGCTGTCCAGAGCCCTGCCGGTCTTTCGTTACCACGACCGCTGGAAGGACCTGAGCATGGATGATGTCACCCAGAAAGTCACCGCCACCCAGACCCATCCCTATAAAGGCCATGCCCACATCACCAAGGTGGTGCCCTGTGACAACGAGGAATACATGCATCCCACCGACAAGGTAGCATCCATTGCTCTGGTGAATCAGTATTACGTCAGAGCCATCAAGGAGCTGTGCGACCGCCACGGCGCGCAGCTGCTGCTGGTGAGCACCCCGAGCCCTGTCAACTGGAGCTATGAGCGGCACAACGGCATCCAGAAGTTTGCCGATGAGCTGGGCTGTACCTATGTGGATATGAATCTGGAGTCCGTGGGTATCGACTGGACAAAGGATACCTTTGATAAGGGAGATCACCTGAACCACTTCGGTGCGGTGAAGGCAACCAAGTTCTTGGCCGACTACCTGCAAAAGCAGGGTGGGCTTACCGACCACCGCGCAGACCCCGCATACAGCGACTGGAATCAGAAGTGGAAGGAACATGAGGAGCAGATTTCCAGGGGATAACGTGCAAATAGGTGGCTTGCCAGAGAATAAAAGTGCCGCGCCCTCCTGCGTTTGAACACGGAGAGCGCGGCATTGTGCGCAATATGACGAAAAGGATTGATTATTCCCAGTAAGCCAGCGTAGTGCCGACTCCCTCCTGCAGGGCCTTTCGATAGCAGCGGGTGGTTACGGCGAGATCCAAAATGCCGGTTCCGACTGCATTGAAGTAAATGATTTGATCATCGTTATCCCGGCCGCTCTTCTGGCCATCCAGAATCTGCCCCAGCTGAGCATAGATATCCTCATCTTTGATCAGGCCGTCTTTCCACATAAGTGCCACTGTGCTGATCATGCGGTGCTTGATAGTGTCCCAGTTGTCGACAACGATTTTGTCCGCCATCTTCACACAATCATATGTAAATTCATAATCCGCCATGTTCAGCATCAAGGCGCCCTTCTTGATCCACTCGGCCTGGACAATGGGCTCGTTGGCCAAGGTAACCGTGACAATGATGTCGCTCTTGCGGCAGCCTTCCTCTGGGTTTTCCACCGCGATCATCTCGACGCCGGGGTATTTGGCGCTCATTTCTTCCACAAACTTTTTCGAACTTTCCATACGGATATCATAGACGTAGACAGTATGGATGGAGGGGCGAACGATCAGTGCGGCCTCCAGCTGAGTACGGCCCTGTGCACCGGCACCGCAGATGGCCATTGCCTGAGCATCCTTGCGGGCGAGCAGCTTCATGGCCACGCCGCCGGATGCGCCCGTGCGCTTGGCGCTGACTTCTGTTCCGTCGGCTACGCAGACGGGGAGTTTGGTGTCCGGATCGTTGAGAATCACAGTTACACTGGCCCGAGGCAGACCCTTCTTATAGTTCTGAGGTCCGCTGCCGATCCACTTGATGCCGGCCATATTGTATTCGCCGCCGATATATCCAGGCATAGCATTGATACGGCCCAGCACATTCTCGTCCTCCGGAGTGGAGCCCCAACGCATCACGCACTTGCCGGGAACCAACACGTCGCCCTGTTCCACCAGAACATAGGCACGCTCTACATCGTGAATTGCTGCCTGCATATCTCCGGCTCCGAGCCGGTCCATATCCGCATTATTCAGAAATAAAAGATTGACGCTCATGATGCTGCCTCCGTTTTCCTTTCGCCCATCAACAGGGGCTGGGTTTCTTTCTTGCCTGTCTCAAAGTAGTGAGCAACCTGCTCTAAGGTCATTTCCTGAATGCCGAGATTGACGGCGTTGCGGCCCTCACCCCGGAAGTCTCTTTGATAGATGGTGGATGTCAGGGTAATGACGGAATCAATGTTGGGGGTGGACACACCTGCGATGTGTCCAAGCTCTGAAATAGGAACAAGACTCATGGGGACATCCTCGGTTACATATCTGGCCTGGATGGTGTGGGGAGCTTGAATGTCGCCGTAGGCCTGATTATGCTGGAGAAGCTGGTAAAGATCATCCCCATAGGTGTCATAAGACTGGCGCAGCCACTCTTCGGCACTTAGTATCTCAACACCGAAAGCGTGGGCTACTGCCATCCGCTCCCGGTCCACAGCTTTTACCAATACGGCCACCGAAGGAGTGATTCCGTCCCAATAGTAGCGGTAACCGTTTTTGTCATTTTCGATCCGACCGATAT
>OJKQ01000911.1_pt1 | contig 16040 bp, 19 predicted proteins | sample 1596641 | NCBI WGS metagenome assembly OJKQ01 (sample SAMEA4350167, study PRJEB24818) | metagenome | biome: human; feature: gut; material: faeces | place: Denmark | collected 2013-09 | reverse complement strand
CTTCCGCGTTTGCGAACGGGGGAACAAACAATAAGCTTTTACGTCCCCCGGACGCTTGCCGGAGGGAAGCATGACCACCTGCGCTTGCAGGTCGGGTTGCGGCACCCAGCATCCGCTTCGCTCTCGCTTGCGTCTTGCTGGCCGCGGCCCCAACAACTTCTCCTTGTTTCTGCCACTGGCAGCAGTCGTCGTTGTTGCAGCACCTTAACGCCACCCTTTGGGGTGGTGTTTTTAGTTTAACATCCTTTTTGGCGAATTACAACGGGAATCCTTTCACCCGCAGATGTCCGCTGCCACGGTGTAGGTGACAGTATAGTCCAGTACATTGCCGTTCACGGTGCAGTCCTCTTTGCGGGCGATGTGCTCCGCGTCCGGCCATGCGGCGTACAGCGCCTGCAGGCTTTGCAGCCGGGCCAGCGCGGCGGCCTGCGCTTCGGTGCGGTGCAGCGTTTCCGGCTGCTGCACATAGCGGCAGGTCTCCTCCACAGAGCAGGGCAGGGCAAGGCCCAGCAGCGGCACCTCCGGCTGAAAGTGCCGGAGGATCACCGCCGCATGTTCCGGCGCAGGCGCGGCGGGCAGGGAGAAGGTGTGCCCGAACGCTGTCACCCGGTATGCGCGGGTGCACGCGCCGGTGTACTGCTGCACCGTCTCTTCCAAGGGCACGGTGCGGGTGTCGCTCCACTCAAACTGCGCAACCACCGTTCCGGCGGCGGGCGCAAAGATCAGGGTGCCGTCCCGCTCGGCGCGGGCTGTGCCAATGAGGCCCTGCCCGGCCTCCACCTGCTGGCCCGGCTGCACCAGCATGGTGCCGCTGGTAAGGTTCGTGCGCAGAACAGTGCCGCCGCATTTTGCCCGGATGCCATGCAGCGTTCCGGCGGCAATGTCCGGTTTGGGCCTGGCCGCGACGGCTTCCACCACCAGCCGCCCTTTGGCAAAATTCAGGCTGGCCCAGGAGAACTCGCCGCTGTGCAAAAGGGCGTACTCTCCGGCGGTGAGCTTTGCCTCGGTCACAGCCGCACCGGGCTGCAGGCCCGCTTCCCGCAGGACGGCGCAGGCCCGCGCAGCCTGTCCGGTGGTGAGGGAAGAGGTGTCCGCATACCAGACGAACTGCTGTGCAAAGAGCAGCAGCGGCACAAACACCGCCAGCCCCGCCCAAAGCCCGGCCCGGCGCAGCAAGGGGCGCAGGCAGAAATACAGCCCCAGCTTCCGGCGGATGCGCAGCCGCACCCGGTGCTTGCGGGCCAGCGCGGCAAGGCGCGGGTACTGCCACGCGGCGCACCGCCCGCCAAACCCTCCCGGCAGGGCCGTTACCCCGTAGGGATGCAGCCCGGCCCGGGCGGCAGCGGTAAGCAGGGCTTCGGTGCTGCCATTGCATGCGGTGAACTCCACCGCGGCCCAAAGGCTTACCGGTTCCATGGGCACCTCCTAGTCATCCGCAAAGTCCGTGCGCACGAACCGCCCCCGCAGGGTCAGGCGGCTGGCGGTAAGGGTGACGATCTTCAGCCCGTCGCCGTAGATGGTCAACCGGCCATGGGGCATCTGCAGGCACAGCCGGTCGGGGCTGTAGGCCAGAATGCGGCAAAAGTGCTCCACCTCCATGCGGCCCCCGCTCAGGTAGACGGCAGGGGCGTGGTAAAAGCCCCGCGGCGGCTGACGGAACAGCAGGGCCAGCCAGCTTTGCAGCAAAAGCCGCTTTTTGCGCTTGGCACACATCCCATTCCCTCCCATCCCGCAGTTCTGCCCGCGGCGCGCTGCTACATATATATGGATGCGGAGGGCTGAGTTATGAATCGAAGCTGGAATTTCCGGCGGGGCGTGCTGCTGGCGCTGGCAGGGTACACGGCGTTTCTGGTGTTTGCCGCGCCGCAGCGCTGTGCCGATGCCCTGCAGGCGGGGCTGCGGCTGTGCGGCGGGCCGCTGCTGGTATCGCTGTTTCCGTTCCTCATCGTATCGGCGCTGGCGGCAGGCTGCGGGGCCGGGCAGTGGCTGGGCTTTGTGTTCCGGCCTGCGGCGCGGTTCATGGGCATCCGGGCAAAGGGTGCGGGCGGCGTGCTGCTCATTGGGGCCTTGGGGGGCTTTGCACCGGCGGCGGTGGCTGCGTCCGAAGCCGTGCGCACCGGTCAGCTCACCTCCCGGCAGGCCTCGGCGCTGCTGCCCGCCTGTGTGTGCAGCGGGCCGTCCTTTGTCATCCTCACGGTAGGGCAGCAGATGCTGGGCAGCCGCGCGGTGGGGGTGCGGCTGTTTGCGGCCCAGCTGCTGGCGGGATACCTCACGGCGGCGCTGCTGTGCCGGATGCAGGGCGGGGCCGGGCAGGCTCCACCCGCGCAGGGGGAAACCATTCCGCTGCCCGCACTGGACGCGGTGATCGCGCAGGCGGCAGTGACCTACCTGAAGCTCTGCGGCTTTGTGCTGTACTTCCGGCTGCTGGCGGCAGGGTGCGGGGCATTGCTGCCACAGCCGTGGGCGGCGCTGCCCGCCATGCTGCTGGAAGTGTGTTCCGGCTGCGATCAGGCCGCCCGCACCGGGTTGTGGGCCAGCACGCTGTGCTGTGCGGCGCTCAGTGTGCAGGGGGTGTCGGTGCTTTTGCAGGTGCGCACCATCTGCCCGGCCGAGATCTCGCTGCGGCCTTTGCTGGCAGCGCGGGCGGTGCATCTGCCGCTTTCGGTGGCGCTGTTCTGGCTGGGCAGCACCGTGCCGGTGCAGGCCGTGCAGACCTTTACCACCCTGACCGAACGGGTGGTGGTGCTGCGCCGCGTGCCGCTGGACTGCGCCCTGCTGGCCTTTGCCGTGTGCTGCATCACGGTGGAGGAGTTGGCGCGTTGAGGATCGGGCCGCGTGCTGGGAGCTTTCTCCGCGAACAGCCCGGAACCCACGGTTCCGCCCCTGTGCTTACGCACGGGGCCCCACTTCCCGGACATTCGCTGGAGAAACTCCCAGCCCACAGCCCTTGGTTTCAGGGAACTTTATCAGGTGCTACTGTAGGAGCGTTATCTGAGTAAGTGACTGATTTTTGACGAATGAGCGTGCAAAAAGACACTTTGTCAAGCTGATAAACTGACAACAGCGTGGCAAACAGAGTCACTTTGTCAGCAAGGGTCACTTTGTCAAATTGACAAACAGACAATTATAAACATAGATGCGTTATAATTTCGCCACTTTGTCACTTGTTTCTCCACGGTAGGGCATGGCAGTGAACCAACTACGTACGTTGCCGCCCTGATTGATCTGGTGCTTTGCGATCTCACCGGATTTTACAAGCTCACTGTACACACGGTTGTATGTACTGTCGCTGCACCCGACCTCCCGCAGGACGGCGGCGCGCAGCTCGTTGCTGGGCATCGACCCAAGGCGGCTCTCGGACAGAACGTTCAGGATGGCGCTGCGGGTGTCCTGCCGGGTCTCCGCCGTGCGCACCCGCCGCTCCTCAATGAAGTCGGCATCCTTCTTGTCGGTGTAGCCGTCAAACACGGCCCGTGCAGTCTTTACGCCCTCCACCTCCACATCGTCGATGTGCAGCAGCACCGTCTGCTGGGGGCGGGCGTAGCTGTTTTTCTCGTGGCTGAGATAAATTTTGCCGTCGTTCTTGGCGCGGCCCATCATCAGCACGCTGCGGGCCATGTCCCAGATATCCGAGCTGTCGGCCAGACGTGCGCGGCCGGAAACGCCCTGCTTTTTGTTGGAGTGCATCACGATGAGCACCGCGCAGCCCTGCTTTGCGGCAATGGCGCGCAGCGGCAGCAGGGCACCGCGCATCTGGTTGCGGCTTGCCATCTCCACATCGGCGGGCAGAAAGCTCTGCAGCGGGTCCACGATGAGCAGCAGCGGCCCGGCCTTGGCGGCAAAATCCGCCAGTGCCTGGTCCTTGAGGGTAAGGGGCTGGCCGGTCTTGCCAAAGTAGTCGTCGGCGGTCAGCACCAGCACCCGGTTCATGTCGGCCCCGGCCGCCAGCAGACGGGCCTTGAGCACCTTGCCGGGGTCGTCCTCGCCCGCAAGCAGCAGCACCTTGCCGGTCTGCTGCGGCGGCAGCGGAAAAAAGCCGGAGGTCTTGCCCGCCGTCACATAGGCAATGAGCTGTGCCTGCCAGATGCCCTTGCCGGTGCCGCCGTCGGCACCCAGCAGCGACACTTCGCCCAGCGGCAGCAGCTGCGGCACCAGCCACGCCACGCTCTGCATGGGCACATCGGCCAGCAGGCCGGGCTGCGCCGCGCTGCCCTCCAGCGCAAGCTTGCGCTGCTTTGCGTCCGTGTTCACGGCTGCCATAAAGGCTGCGGGGTCGGCCTGCCACGCCTGCTTGCAGGTGTTGAGCCATTGATCGATCTTGTAATTGACGGCGGGCAGCTGCATGTTGCAGGCTGCGCCGCGCACGTCGTCCAGCAGGTCTTCCCGTGCATCCGGGTCGGTCTGGTGGAACATTACCGCAAAGGTCAGGCGGCTGAACAGCTGCTGCTCGGTTCTGCAGGCGTCCAGCATGTTCAGAAAGTCTGTGCGGTCCTGAATGGATACTCCCAAAATACATTTCTCCTTTCGCTGTGGTTTATAACTGGAAGCAAAACCAAATGTTGTTACTATAAGTATAACTCTGAAAAAACAACGTGTCAACAAATAGTTTTTGCGCAAAAAGCCACAGCTTCCGGGGTGAAAATGCACAGGAAAATGGGGAAAGAAAAAGAGAAGGCGGGCACCTTCTCTTGACAAAACGGCAAAAAATAACTATACTACAAATAGAAAAGGTGCTGTCCGCAATGGTCAGCTCCTTCCGGTTGGATCAATAAGAATGACCGCTTACCGTTTGGAGACAGGGGCGGTCATTTCTTATTGTTATGGATCTCTTTGAAGATTGCCCATGCGATCTGAAATGTAATCCCAACTGTGCCGCCAACAATGACGAACAGCTGCAGAACATCGTTCAACACCATGATGCATCCCCCCTTCCGCGTTTGCGAACGGGGGAACAAACAATAAGCTTTTACGTCCCCCGGACGCTTGCCGGAGGGAAGCATGACCACCTGCGCTTGCAGACAGCACCTTAACGCCACCCTTTGGGGCGGCATTTTTAGTTTAACATACTTTCTGACGAAATACAATAAGAACCCACAGAAACGACGCTTTGTAAAATTTTATGGTGCATGGTTGCTTTTTGAAAAAAGCAGAGTATAATAAAAGTAAGAAAGTAAGAAAATCGCACAAAGGAGGATGAAGGATGCTGACGGAATTGAGGACAAAATCCCAGATCACCATTCCAAAGGATATTGTAATGAAGATGGGCCTGCGTGAGGGCGACAAGCTGGAGATCGTGGAGAAGGATGGCGTGATCGAGCTGATGCCGGTAGCCGTTTACCCCAAAAAGTATCTGGACGAGCTGCGCAGCGAGATCAACGAAGCAAAGGCCAAAATTGCGGCAGGGGAGCAGCCGGTGTTCGACACTGTGGACGCACTGTTTGAAGCGCTGGACGGTGCGGACGAATGAATTACAAGATCACCTACACCAAACGATTCATAAAGAACCTGAAGCGTTTGAACGCAGCGGAGCGGGCGCAGCTGAAAAAGAAGCTGGAAATTCTGGAAATGGACCCGCTGTATCCGTCGCTGCGCACAAAGCGTATTCAAGGCACGGTAGACTTGTTCGAGTTCAGCGTAAACATGGACGTGCGGGTCATCTGGCAGTACGACGGTGATACGATCATTCTGCTGTTGGACATCGGACACCATGATATTCTGAATCAATTTTAAAAGCCTGTAAACACGATAAAAAGGCCGCTGATGCGCCTTGAAAACCTGATTGCTGTATGTTAAAATGACACTGAGAAGGGAAGTGGTGCAATTGCCGGTACTGAGCATTTTTTACGGCATCATTGTCAGAATGTACCGCGAACAGGGTGGAAAGCATAATATGCCGCATATCCACGCAGAATATTCCGGTGAAGAGATCGTGGTTGCGCTGGACGGTACGGTTCTGGAAGGCAGCTTTCCGAAGAACAAGCTGAAACTGCTGGAGGCATGGATCGTGATCCATCATGAGGATCTGGAAGCCAACTGGAAGCTGCTGAGCAATGGTGAACAATTCTTCCGCATCGACCCGCTGAAGTAAGGAGTGATTCTGGATGTTACAGCCGAAGCTGACAAAGGTGGAACCCGTAAAACCGCTGAAGCTCTGCCTTTATTATGAGACGGGCGAGGTAAAGCTGTTTGATGCAGCCCCTTATGCCACCGGCTCGTGGTACGGCAGGCTGCAGGATGAGCGTTACTTTGCTACCGTGCATCTGCTGCCGGGCGGTATTGGCATCGAGTGGGAAGAGGGGCAGGATATCGCCCCGCATGAGCTGTACGAAAACAGCGTTCCTGTGAAGAAAACAGCATAACCCAATGCAAAAGGCCGCTGCACGGTTCACATGCAGCGGCCTTTCCGTATTCAGCGGCGGTTTACTGGATGCCGGTCACAGGGTAGTCCTGATCCTCAACGGCCTTCTTCAGCACGTCGTCGGCAACCTCGGCGTTCAGGGTGACGATGGCGGTGCCGGCCTCGTGGCTCACCACGGCCTCGTCCACCTCGGGCAGGGCTTCCAGAGCCTTCTTCACGCGGGCTTCGCAGTGGCCGCACATCATGCCTTCCACTTTCAGGGTCTTTTTCATAGCAGTGTCCTCCTTGGTACTCTCTTTATTTGCAACCGCTGCGGGCTGTGCGGAGACAGCGGGCAGGGAAGCAGCATTTTTTGCCGCACGATCGTGCTTTGTGCTGTGCACGTCGAACAGGTTCAGGCGCAGGGCGTTGCTTACCACGCAGAAGCTGGAAAGGCTCATGGCAGCAGCACCGAACATGGGGTTCAGCGTCAGGCCGAAGGGGATGAACACGCCTGCGGCCAGCGGGATGCCGATGATGTTGTAGATGAACGCCCAGAACAGGTTTTCGTGGATGTTGCGCAGGGCAGCGCGGCTCAGGCGGATGGCGGCGGGCACGTCCGACAGCTTGGAGTTCATCAGCACCACGTCCGCCGCGTCGATGGCAACGTCGGTGCCTGCGCCGATGGCGATGCCGGTGTCGGCACGGGTCAGGGCCGGGGCATCGTTGATGCCGTCGCCCACCATGGCCACCTTGCCGGATGCCTGCAGCTGGCGAATGACCGCTTCCTTGCCGTCGGGCAGCACGCCTGCGATCACCTCGTCCACACCGGCCTGCCTGCCAATGGCAGCAGCGGTGCGCTGGTTGTCACCGGTGAGCATGACCACGCGGATGCCCATGGCCTGCAGCTCCCGGATGGCGCGGGGGCTGTCCTCCTTGATGGTATCGGCCACCGCGATGATGCCCAGCAGACGGCCTGCTCCGCCGAAGAACAGGGGCGTTTTGCCCTGTGCGGAAAGGGCTGCGGCCTTCTCCTGCAGCTGTGCGGGCACGGTGACTTTGGTGCCGATAAAGGACGCATTGCCGCCAAAGATCTCCACGCCGTCCAGCTTTGCGGCCAGACCGTTGCCCGGCAGGGCGGCAAAGCCGGATACCTCGGGGGCGGTGAGCTTCTGCGCGTCGGTGCAGGCCAGCACGGCCTTTGCCAGCGGGTGCTCGCTCTTGCGCTCCAGTGCGGCGGCAAGGGTGAGCAGCTCCGCCTCGGAAACGCCCTCGGCGGGCAGAATGTCGGTCACTTTGGGTTCACCGCTGGTGATGGTGCCGGTCTTGTCCAGTGCCACGATCTGGGTGCGGCCTGCAGCTTCCAGCGAAGCGGCGGTCTTGAACAGGATGCCGTTCTTTGCACCCAGACCGTTGCCCACCATGATGGCCACCGGCGTTGCCAGACCCAGCGCACAGGGGCAGCTGATGACCAGCACGGAGATGCCGCGGGCCAGTGCATAGCCCAGCTCCCGGCCCAGCAGCAGCCACACGATGGTGGTGACCACCGCAATGGTAATGACCGCAGGCACAAAGAAACCGGACACCGTATCGGCAATTTTTGCAATGGGAGCCTTGGTGGCAGCGGCATCGCTGACCATCCGGATGATCTGGGCAAGGGTGGTGTCCTCGCCCACGCGGGTGGCCCGGCACTGCAGGAAACCGGACTGGTTGGTGGTGGCAGCGCTCACCTTATCGCCCGCAGCCTTGTCCACGGGGATGCTCTCGCCGGTCAGGGCGCTCTCGTTCACGGCGCTGGTGCCTTCCAGCACGATGCCGTCCACGGGGATGTTCTCGCCCGGGCGCACCACAAAGATGTCCCCCTTCTGCACCTGCTCGATGGGCACGGTCACTTCGGCACCGTCCTGCAGCAGGGTGGCGGTCTTGGGGGCAAGCTTCATCAGGCTCTTGAGCGCGTCGGTGGTCTTGCCCTTGGAGCGGGCCTCCAGCATCTTGCCCACCGTGATGAGGGTCAAGATCATGGCGGCGGACTCAAAGTAGAACTCCATCATATAATGCATGACCAGCTCACTGTTGCCGTCCACCTGCGCGCGGGTCATGGCGAACAGGGCGTAGGTGCTCCACACAAAGCTTGCCATGGAACCCATGGCCACCAGCGTGTCCATGTTGGGCGAGCCGTGGAGGAGCCCCTTGAAGCCGTTGAGGAAGAACTTCTGGTTGATGACCATGACGATGCCCGCCAGCAGCAGCTGCACAAGGCCCATGGCGATGTGGTTGCCGTCGAACCAGCGGGGCAGGGGCCAGCCCCACATCATGTGGCCCATGGAGAAGTACATCAGCACCAGCAGAAAGCCCAGCGACGCAATGAGCCGCCGCTTGAGCTTGGGGGTCTCGTGGTCGGCCAGCGCGTCAAGGTCGGCGCTGGTGGAGCTGGCGGCCGCCGCGCCCGCACGCTTGGGGCTGGCACCGTAACCGGCATCCTGCACGGCCTTGATGATCTCGGCAGAGCTGGCGGTGCCCTCCACGCCCATGGAGTTGGTCAGCAGGCTTACCGAACAGCTGGCAACGCCGGGCACCTTGCTCACGGCCTTCTCCACCCGGGCGGAGCAGGCTGCGCAGCTCATGCCGGTAACGTTGTATTGTTCCATAAAATATCACTCCTACGTTGAGTATGCACAGGAAAGGGCTTCTTATTTCATGAGCTTGGGCAGCAGATTCACCAACTCGTCCAGCTTTGCCTCGCTGCCCGCACGCAGGTCGTCCGCCACGCAGGTGGAGATGTGCTGGGCCAGCAGCTCCTTGGAAAAGCTGTTCAGCGCCGAGTTCGCCGCCGCCACCTGCACAAGGATGTCCACGCAGTAGGCATCCTTTTCCAGCATGCCGCGGATGCCGCGCACCTGCCCCTCGATGCGGCTGAGCCGGTTCAGCAGGGCCTTGTGTTCCTCCGGGGTGCGGTCCTTGTGGCGGCAGCAGGAGGGGGTGACGCTTTCGGTGGGCACAGCGGATGCGTCAACGGCCGGAGCCGTGGCAGCTTCGGGCTGAGCGGGCGTGCCGCAGCAGCAGGGCTTTTTCTCGTTGTCCATAAAATATCTCCTTTACCCATAGGGGGTATGTGTCTTACAGCATGAGTATAGCACAGCAAACCCGATAAATCAAGTAGGGAATTGAAAAATACAAACAAAAAGAGGGAAGGCACTGCAAATGCCTTCCCTCTATCAAATATCTTTTACTTCTCCAGAATGCGCGGCACAAACAGGCCCAGCATCTTGCCCCACCAGTACCACTCGTGGGAGACATCGCCGCCCCAGATCTCGAGGTGGGCGGGCAGGCCCTGTGCGGCCAGCACATCGGCCAGCGCCTGCGTGTCGGCTTTGGCATCGTCCTCGTAGGCACCCTGACCGGCGCAGAGCATCAGGCTGTTCTCCTCGGCCTTGGCCAGAGCCAGCTTGTCGGCGATGCCGTTCTCGGCCAGATACTGCAGGGGAGAGCAGCGCAGCACCAGATCGTCGGCTTCACTGCCCCAGAAGCGGGCCAGATCGTAGATGCCGGAAAGGCCGATGGCACCGGCAAAGAGCTTGGGACGGCGCAGGCGGCAGTTGACGGCGTGCACAGCGCCAAGGTCGATGCCCACACACCACAGCTTGGCATCCTTTGCGGCACCGTTCAGGGCCAGCACCCGGGGAGCCAGCTCGGCGGTAAGGTAGACGAAGTACTTTTCCTCCATCTCGGCGCGGCGGCGCACCGGGATGTCGCCGTTCAGTACGGCCTCGCCGTCAATGCTGTCGGCGCAGAACAGCTGCACCTTGCCCTCGTTCAGCAGCGGGGCAATGGCATCGGGCATGCCGTTGTTCTCCCAATCATAAAAGCGGCCGCCGCGGGCAGGCAGGGCCAGCACCGGCACACCGGCGCTGCCGTATACCTTGAACTCCATCTCGCGGTTCAGCACGCTGCTCCACTCTTTGTAATAGGTACCCTGGATCATAAATCAAGCACTCCTTGTTTCTATATTCACCGGCCCGGGCGCAGTCGCTGCACGTTGGTGCCGGTCGTTAGCGATCAAAAGAAAGCTTTCTCTGGAAATATCACACGAATTGGTTGCGCTGGGCATCGTATTCGTAGCCCACAGCTTTGAGCTTTGCGCAAAGGTCGGCCTTGTCGGCATCCATGTCTTCGCACAGAGCATCGAGGTTTTTGTAAAAATCACGCAGCTTCAGGTTCACCACGCTCAGCAGCATGATGGGATCGTTGGGCAGAGCCATGTGTTTTGCCTCCTTACAGCAACAAAAAAAGCCGGCCACTCGACAAAGTGACCGGCCACATACACCAAATTAGACAGCGCGGGTAACTTTGCCAGCGCGCAGGCAACGGGAGCATGCGTAGACGTACTTGGGAGAACCCTCAACGACCGCCTTGACACGACGGACATTCGGCTTCCAGGTACGGTTGGAACGACGATGAGAGTGAGAAACCTTGATACCAAAGGCAACACCCTTGCCGCAGCATTCACATTTAGCCATGGTACTTGCACCTCCTGCAGTGAAGTAAGGAATCAAAATAATCAGCTTGACTATTGTAGCAGATTACCGGGCAAAATGCAAGCCTTTTTTCAAAAAATATTGCGGTTTTTTGGAAAACTGCCCCGATGCACTCAGATGCTGTTTTTTGTTACGACCTCTTGTGTGAAAATGTGATTTGGAGCAGCCCGCAGGCTGCAACGGCGGCGACCGCCGCCAGTGGCGGAAACAGGGAGAAGCTGTTGGGGCAGCGGCCAGCAAGACGTGAGTGCCGTTCAAGGCACGAAACGAATGCTGGGTGCCGCAACTCGTAGACAAATCACGAATTAAAAATAAAATTCCGCTGAAATGATCAGAGCGAAGCGGAGATCATTTTAAATCGTCTGGACACCCCTTGTCTAAAACCTCAAAAAATAGTATTATATATGGTATACTGAAAAAAGGCAGGAATATCGAATGACCTCTCAGGGCATCTATTATCTCATCCGCGCGCTGGTGGCGCTGGTGGCCATCCCCTTCCACGAGTGCGGCCACGCGCTGGCGGCATGGCTGCTGGGCGACGACACCGCAAAGCGGCAGGGGCGGCTTTCGCTGAACCCCTTTGCCCACTTTGACCTGCTGGGCACGCTGTGCATGGTGTTTGCGGGCGTGGGCTGGGCAAAGCCCGTCTCCACCGACCCCCGCAATTTCAAAAACCCCAAGTGGGGCATGGCCCTCACCGCGCTGGCTGGCCCTGCGGCAAACATCCTCCTTGCCTATGTGGGCATGGTGGTGTGGAAGCTCATGTACTACTGGGCACCGGTGAACGATGCCACCATCTACATTGCCATGTTCCTGCAGTACCTTGTGCTGATGAACGTGAGCCTTGCCGTGTTCAACTTGATCCCGGTGCCGCCGCTGGACGGCAGCCGCATCCTGCTGGTGCTGCTGCCCCGGCACATCTACTTTGGCCTGATGAAGTACGAGCGCTATATCATGATCGCCCTGCTGGCGGCAGTGTGGTTCGGCGCACTGGATACCCCCCTGTACTACCTGAACAACATCGTGTGGGAGCTGCTGGGCAAGGGCACCGGCTACATTGATAAGATCGCGTATTCCATCTACTATGCCGGCCTTGGGACGGTGGTGTGAGCGTGGCAGAAGAACTGACCTTCCATCTGGAAGATTTTGACGGCCCGCTGGAATTATTGCTGGCGCTTGTGGCCAAACATAAGATGGACCTGCACAACATCCCCATTCTGGAGCTGATCGACCAGTACACCGCCACGGTGGCGCGGGCCGACCCGGACCCGGAAGCCGCCAGCGCCTTCATCGAGATGGCCGCGCGGCTGGTGGAGATGAAAAGCTATCTGCTTTTGCCCCGCAGCGAAGAGGGCGAGCGCATGAAGCAGGAGTTCACCGGCCAGCTGATCGAGTACGACCAGTGCCGCCGCATGGCTGCGCTTTTGCGCCAAAAGGCCGAAGCTGCGCCGGTTTTTGTGCGTCCGCCCATGGAGATGGAGTTCGATAACACCTACGACCTGCACCATGCGCCGCAGGTGCTGGCGGATGACTGGGCCGTTCTTTCCGGCCGCACCAAGCTGCGCCGGGAGCCTACCCAGCAGCAGTTCGAGCCGCTGGTCACAGCGCCCATGGTGTCGGTGACGAGCCGGGTGGTGTACATTCTGCGGCACCTGATTGCCGGTACAGCGGCAAAAATGAGCCAGCTGTTCAGCCGCCAGCAGACCCGCAGCACCAACGTGGCCACCTTTCTGGCCTTGCTGGAGCTGGTGCGCGGCGGCCGTGTAAAGCTGGACGACGAGGGCCGGCTGACCATGCAGCGGGGCCGCATCCAACGTGATAAGGAGAAGGAATGAACCAGAAACAGATCCGTGCAGCCGTGGAAGCCATGCTGTTTGCCAGCGGCGACCCCATTGGTGCCGACAAGCTGGCCCAGGCGGTGCAGCTGCCGCAGCTCAGCGTGGAAGCCGCGCTGGAAGCCCTGCGGGAGCGCTACGCCCGGGAGGACAGCGGCCTGTGCCTGCTGCACCTGAACACCCGCTGGCAGCTTGCCACCAAGACCGAGTGGGCCGACTGCATCCGCCGCCTGCTGGACAGCCGCCGCGCAGTGCCCCTTGGCCCCGCCGCCATGGAGACCCTGACCGTGATCGCCTACAACCAGCCGGTGTCCCGCGCCTTCATCGAACAGGTGCGCGGCGTGGATTCCTCGTCCAGCGTGTCGGGCCTGCTGGAAAAGGGCCTCATTGAGGAAGCCGGCCGCCTTGACCTGCCGGGCAGGCCGGTGAGCTTCCGCACCACCGACACCTTTTTGCGGGTGTTCGGCCTTTCTTCTCTGGCCGACCTGCCGCCGGTGCACGGACAGGAAACGGAAACGAACGCATCACCGACAGAAAGTGAGGGGTAACGCATGGGAGCATTCCTCGCCGCGCTGGGCGCAGTGCTGCTGTTCATCCTCCGGGTGATCGGCATTCTGCTGCTGGTGGTGCTGATCTTACTGGTGCTGTTGCTGCTGTGCCCCTTCTGCGCAGACCTGTGCTGGGAGCACGGCGTGCTCACCGTAAAGGCCGGTGCGCTGGGCATCACTTTCCCGATGTTCCAGTACCCGAAGCCGGAGCCGCCGCCCGCGCCGGAAAACCCGGAGCCGCCCAGGGGCTTTGGCAAGGTCAAGGCAAAGTTTGCCGCATGGCGGGCCGAGCGCAAGCGGAAAAAGGCAGAGGAAAAGGCCCGCAAAAAGGCCGCTGCCGCCAAGGCAAACAAGCCCGCCCAGCCGCGCAAAAAGGCAAAGATCACGCTGGAGATCCTCTGCACCATGCTCAAAGGTGCGGGCACTTTGACCAAAGCTGTGTTCGGTGCGCTGCGCATCACAAAAATACAGGTGCGCCTTGGTGTGCGCGGGGAGGACCCCGCCGCCGCTGCCCGCAGCTACGGCAAGCTGCAGGCGTGGCTGTATCCGGTGCTGGGCGTGCTGGACCGCTTTCTCTGGCTGCAGTTCGATGAGCTGCGCATCCTGCCGGACTTTGGCAGCGGGCAGCCCACCGTGGAGGACCGGGTGTCCTGCCGGGTGAGCGCGCAGGCACTGTTCATCGTCCTTGCGGCGGTGCGGGTGCTGTACGAGTTCTGGCGCAAAAAAGTATTGGACATCTTCCTATAATGTGGTACACTATACGTGTATCCGGATCTGCAGACAACGGGCCTTTGCCCGAATCAAACCGATAAAGGAGAGCTGTTTTATGGCTGAGCATCCCATTCAGGGCCTGATGAACGTTACCATGGAGAAGATCCACCAGATGGTGGACTCCAACACCATCATTGGCAAGCCCATCATCACCGAGGACGGCACCACCATCCTGCCGGTTTCCAAGGTGAGCTTTGGCTTTGCCTCCGGCGGCACCGACTTTGACGGCAAGAACGCCGCCAACAAGGACCTGTTCGGCGGCGGCTCCGGTGCGGGTGTGAACATCCAGCCGGTGGCCTTCCTCGTGGTAAAGGACGGCTGCGTGCGCACCATCCAGCTGTCGGACAACGCCGACACTATCAACCGTGCCCTGACCATGCTGCCGGAGCTGGTGGACAAGGTTGCCGCCCTCATCAAGAAGGACGAAAAGAAGGAAGAGCCTGCTGCTCCTGCGGAGCAGTAAGGGAGGGGGCTTGGCACCGGACACTCCGTCCCGCCTGCGCTCGCCAGACCACCAGCGTGGTGTAGCCATCGCACTTCCCGGCAGGCTTTTCTGTCGATTTTAGTCGCAGCCTGCACTTTAGACATGGCTTCGCGCATCTTGCCGGAGTATCCGGTGCCGATCCCGGCAGGACGGCAGGGAGTTTCTCCAGCGAATGTCCTGGGGGTGGGGCCCCGGCGCGCAAGCGTTGGGGCGGGACTGGAGCCCTGCAACGGCAACGACCGCCGCCAGCGGCGGAAACAGGGAGTTGCCGTTGGGGCCGCGGCCAGCAAGACGCAAGCGATAGCGAAGCGGCTGCTGGGTGCCGCAACCCGTCGCTGTTCGCGGAGAAAGCTCCCTGCTGGCCTGCTAACTACTATCGCCGTAACTGTGAGCTTCCAACTCACAGTTTTGATACAGGCGCACCCGCACCCCAAAACAGGGGAGAGGTGCGCGTTTTGAGCGCCGGGAGGCGCACAAGGAGTTTTATTATGGCAGAAGAACGTATTCAAAAGATCATGGCTGAACAGGGTCTGTGCTCCCGCCGTGCGGCAGAACAGATCATTGCCGAGGGCCGCGTGAAGGTCAACGGCCACCCCGTCAAGGTGGGCGACAAGATGGACCCCAACCGCGACGTGCTGCACGTGGACGACGAGCGCATCTATATCCGCAAGGATCAGCAGATGTACTATCTGGCCCTGTACAAGCCCCGCGGCTATGTGACCACCGCCAGCGACGAGCTGGGCCGCAAGACCGTGATGGAGCTGGTGAGCGATATCCCCGCCCGCCTGTACCCGGTGGGCCGTCTGGATAAGGACAGCGAGGGCCTGCTGCTCATGACCAACGACGGCGCGTTTGCGCAGGCCGTCACCCATCCGTCGGGCGGCATCTCCAAGCTGTACCGCGTCACCGTGCAGCCCCGCGCCGATGAAAGCCAGATCCTGAAGCTGAGCAGCGGCGTTGTGCTGGACGACGGCACCAAGACCATGCCCTGCGCCATCAACGTTGTCACCGACGAGCCGGGCCGCACCGTGATGGAAATGACCCTGAAAGAGGGCAAGAACCGCGAGATCCGCCGCATGTGCGAGACCGTGGGCCTTGAGGTGGTGCGCCTGAAGCGCAACGCCGAGGGCGTGGTGAAGCTGGGAATGCTCAAGCCCGGCACCTACCGTGAGCTGACCAAGGCAGAGATCAACGGTCTGCGTGCCGCTGCCGCCAAGGGCCGCGCCCAGACCCGCAGCGCCGCAGTGCAGTCCAAGGCTGCCGCGCGCCGCCCCCGCGGCCCGGTGGGCAAGGGTACTGCCCCCAAAAAGCGGAAGTAAGCCTATATACCTATATAAACGAAAAGAAAGCACCTGTACAGCGGGTGCTTTCTTTATTGTAAAATGTTATTTTTTATGATATCATAAAGATGCCGCCCGAAAAGGCGGTGATTCGGTGCTGTCTGCAAGCGCAGGTGGTCATGCTTTCCTCCGGCAAGCGTCCGGGGGACGTAAAAGCTTATTGTTTGTTCCCCCGTTCGCAAACGCGGAA
>OJKQ01000900.1_pt1 | contig 16195 bp, 10 predicted proteins | sample 1596641 | NCBI WGS metagenome assembly OJKQ01 (sample SAMEA4350167, study PRJEB24818) | metagenome | biome: human; feature: gut; material: faeces | place: Denmark | collected 2013-09 | reverse complement strand
AGCGGAGACAGATACAACAGGTGATGAGGGAAAAGTTTTCAACATTTATTGCTGGAATGAAGAGTTTAAGAGCCGTCTGACAGATCACTATCCTGGATATGAGGAAGTGGATGCCACAACTGGTAAGATTGGGGATGTTACCGTAAAATGGAACATCACACCAAGTGATGACAACGCATATCAGAACAATCTGGATGCAACATTATTAAAACAGGAATCAGCAGCAGCCGATGACAAGATTGACTTATTCTTAGTAGAAGCTGACTACGCACTGAAATATGTCGATACAGATTATACAATGCCGATCGCAGATCTTGGAATTACAGATGCAGACCTTGCAAACCAGTATCAGTATACAAAAGATATCGTTACAGATTCTAACGGTGTATTAAAAGGTGTTTCATGGCAGGGCTGCCCGGGCGTATTATTCTATAACCGTGATGCAGCAAAAGAAGTTCTTGGAACAGACGATCCTGACGAAGTTCAGAAATATGTTTCAGACTGGGATACTTTCAATGATACAGCAGAGACAATGAAAGCTGCCGGATACAAGATGACATCTTCTGTCAATGATACTTACCGTGTATACTCTAACAACGTTACTTCTAAATGGGTAGAAGATGGCAAGATCAATATTGATGATAACATTATGAAATGGGTATCTGATTCAAAAGAGCTTTATGATGCAGGCGAGACAGAGACATATGAACTCTGGGGCGATGACTGGAAGAAAGGTTTCTATCCGGAAGGAAAAGTATTCTGCTACTTTGGACCGGCATGGTTCGTGAACTTCTCTATGGCAGCCGACACCGAAGGATCTATCGGTTACAACGGTGGATGGGGCGCTACACCAGGACCTCAGGGATTCTATTGGGGCGGTACATGGATCTGTGGAGCAACAGGTACAGATAACGCAAGTCTTGTAAAAGATATCATCTTAAAGATGACAACAGACGAGACGATCATGAAAGATATCGTAGTAAAAGATGATGACTTCGTTAACAATAAACCAGCTATGGAAGCAATGGCAGCAGATACAAGCTACCAGAGTAAAGTATTAGGCGGACAGAACCCATTGTCTATGTACTGTGCAAGTGTAGAAAAACTTGATTTAAGCAACCTTTCTGCATACGATCAGGGATGTAACGAAGAGTTCCAGAACGCTATGAAGAACTACTTTGAAGGCAATGCTTCACTTGATGATGCACTTGACTTATTCTACAAAGCAGTTGTTGAGAAATATCCGGACTTAACATACTAAAATAATAAGCCGCGCCTGCCAGACCGGCGGGTGCGGCTATCTTTATACCTATCTCCGGACGGAGAGAAAGCAGTCAGCGGCGTAAAGCGCAGAGCTGACAGCAGATTTGCACAAAAAGATGTCCGTGAAGGGATGCTGTGAACTCTGTGAAAAATAAAAAGAAGGGGGCAAGAGGCGTTATGAAGAAGAAAAGCAGTAAAGCAGTCAGATATAACAAATGGGGTTACATTTTTCTGATTCCTTTTATTCTGGTGTATGTTGTATTCCAGCTTATACCACTGTTTAATACCATTTATAACAGCTTTTTTGAAAATTATTTATCGGGTCTGACACAGATCGGACCTAACTTTGTGGGACTGGAGAACTACAAAACGCTGTTTACACAGGGCGATATCTGGATTTACGCAAAGAATACCATGATTTTATGGATCATGTGTTTTGTGCCACAGATTATTTTGTCATTACTGTTAGGTGCATGGTTTTCTGATGTGCGTTTGAAATTAAAAGGAAGCAGATTTTTCAAGACCGTGATCTATCTGCCAAACCTGATCATGGCATCCGCATTTTCCATGTTGTTCTTTACACTGTTCTCGGATGGTGGACCGATCAACTCGATTTTAATGCAGATCGGAATTATTTCAGAGCCATATAAGTTCTTGGCAAACACAGGAAGTGCGAGAGGACTGATCGCCCTTATGAACTGCCTGATGTGGTTTGGTAATACGACCATTCTTTTAATGGCAGGTATGATGGGTATCGATACTTCTTTATTTGAAGCGGCAGAAGTGGATGGCGCAACTTCCACACAGGTATTCTACAAAATCACATTACCGCTGCTCCGTCCGATTTTAGTATATGTTGTGATCACATCACTGATCGGTGGATTACAGTTATTCGATGTACCGCAGATTTTGACCAATGGTACCGGTGATCCAATGAGATCGACCATGACATTGATCATGTTCTTAAATAAACATCTGTACAGCAAGAACTACGGAATGGCTGGTGCAGTATCCGTAATCCTGTTCATCATCACCGCAATTTTAAGTCTTATTGTCTTTAAGGTAACTGGAAACGATAAGAGAAAAGCATGAGTAGAATAGAAAGGTGAGGTGTTATTATGAACGAAAATAAAAATCTGAAAAAAGGACTTGGAATCCATGCAAGAAGATTTATCGCTTATGTAGTCCTGATTCTTGTTACATTTGCCTGCCTGTTCTGGTTCTATGTGCTGTTCATTAATGCGACCAGATCGAACGGTGAACTGCAGGCCGGATTTACACCACTGCCAAGCACACATCTGCTGGAAAACTGGAACAATCTGGTACACGGAACACTTCCGGTATGGCAGGGTATGATAAACAGTCTGATCGTATCTGTACTGTCAGCAGCGTTATGCACCTATTTTTCAACCATGACGGCTTACGCCATTCATGCATATGATTTTAAACTGAAAAAATACATCTATGCATTTATCTTAGCAGTCATGATGATCCCTACACAGGTAACTGCACTTGGATTTGTAAAATTAGTCGGTACATTACATATGGAAGATACATTCATTCCATTGATCGTGCCAACGATCGCTGCTCCGGTAACATTCTTTTACATGAAGCAGTATATGGAAAGTACATTGCCGGTATCTCTGATCGAGGCTGCCAGAATTGACGGCTCCGGTGAGTTCCATACATTTAACCAGATTGTACTTCCATTGATGAAACCTGCCATTGCAGTACAGGCAATCTTTACATTTGTAAGCAGCTGGAATAATTATTTTGTACCGGCTTTGATCTTACACAATGACAAGAAAAAGACACTGCCAATCTTAATCGCACAGCTTCGTGCAGCTGACTGGCTGAAGTTTGATATGGGTCAGGTTTATGTGATGATCGCATTTTCTATCTTCCCAGTTATTATCATTTATCTGATCTTATCCAGACACATCGTACAGGGTGTTGCCCTCGGCAGTGTAAAAGGATAAATTAGAATATAGCTACAAATGAAAAAACCTTCCCTGAGAACCGTCGTGATTCCCCATATCACGGCGGTTCTCCTTTGATGTAGCAGAAAAAGATTACAATATTAAAAAACATCAGAAAAATTATCTGAAATAATCAAACATAGGCTCTTTTTTTCCAGTTGCTAATGTGCTATAATAGGTACAGATTTTGGAAAAAAAGAAATGGTTGAGAAGTGAATCTGCACAATCCTTTCAGAACGGAGGAAGACATGACAGAAGGCGGTTTTTTAGTTTTCATGGGAATTTTATTACTTTTGGTAGTCATCGTTGTTGTGATAGCGGTTGTTTCATCTGTGGCAGGTGCGGCAGCAGCGATCGTTGATGATGAAGACGGTGAAGATGAATAGAATAGGGTGAGAACAGAATAGTGGGGCGGTACTTTTGTGCCAGTCCCCTTTTTGCAGGTCTTATGGATACTGCGAAATGTCCCGAGATCGAATCATAAGAAAGGAGACAGAGATTATAATGCAGTTACTTACATTTTTGTTAAATGGAGTGAAGTTTGGTATTCCTGTCAATGATGTGGAATCCATTGAAACAAGAATGAATGTGGTGAATATTCCAAATTCACTGCCACAGGTTCATGGGATCATGAATCTGCACGGAGAAGTTATTGCAGTGTACAGTCTGGCAGAACAGTTTCATTATCCGGAACAGGAAATCAACAATATCATCGTTGCATCCATGAATGGTACAAAGATTGGGCTTGAGGTTGGAAACGTGGATGAGATTATTGATGTCCCGGATGAGAAGGTTATTTCCATGCCAGTCATTATGAAAGCAGTAGAAAATTGTTTTGATGAGGTTGCTTCCTATGCAAAAGAACTGATCGTTCTGATTGAGGTATCAAAGCTGATGCCGGAAGCAGAGCAGCAGGCAATACAGAAATTGGTAGAACAACAGTCATAAACAAAAAAGAGTAAAGCCTCTGTTATTATATATTGGAAAGATACAGTCTCGTGGGATGGAGTACCGATAGGTACTCCATTTTTGCGTAAATAGGAAATTTTGTTCAATTTCTAAAATAATTCTAAATTCTGTCCGATTTTCCTTGCATTTTGATGAGAGAGGAGTAAACTGATTTTTGCCGACCGACCGGTCGGTTTTGGCTTGCGGGAATGCAATAGCCAATCAGACATATAATTTTTCAGGAGGAACGAGAATGATCCCAAAGTATAGTGTAAAACGTCCGTACACAGTGTTAGTGGCTGTTGTACTGGTGATCGTTTTAGGAGTTGTTTCGCTGACGAGGATGACAACAGATCTGCTGCCGGCAATGAATCTGCCGTATGTGATCGTTGTCACAACAGATGTGGGGGCAAGTCCGGAGGAAGTGGAAAAGGATGTGACATCGCCAATCGAAGCGGCAATGGCAACGACTTCCAATATTAATAACGTAAGTTCCATGTCCTATGATAACTATTCTATGGTTATTTTGGAGTATGAGCAGAGCACGAACATGGATTCTGCTATGATTGAGATTCAGCAGCAGCTGGATCAGTTGACCGGACAGTTCCCGGATTCAGCGGGCTCACCGGTCATTATGCAGATCGATCCTGATATGATGCCGGTCATGATCGCATCCGCAGATGTGGATGGTATGGATCAGGCAGAGGTATCTAATTATGTGGACAATGAATTATTACCACTGCTTGAGAGTATCGAGGGTGTGGCATCTGTGACGGCAACAGGAGTGCTTGATACGGATCTTCAGGTCACTATGAACCAGGAGAAAATAGATGCTTTAAACGAACAGATTCTGAGCAAAATAGATGCCCAGTTTACAGATGCACAGGCAGAGTTAGACAAGGCATCTTCCCAGATCGACAGTGGGAAAAAGAAGCTTTCCGATAGTGAAAAAGAGATGGGAAGCCAGCTTGGAGCAGGTGAAAATGAGATCATTAATAATAAAATCCAACTGTTTAACACCGAAGCAGATCTGACCACACAATTATCAGATCTTCAGAAATCACAGTCGTCCATGGATGGTGCAATCAAGTCGTTACAGTCAGCTTATGATGGAGCAACGCAGTTACAGAGCGCGATTGACGGTTTACAGAAAGCAAAAGACGGTGTCAGCCAGGCGAAGAGTGGGGCAAAGCAGTTATATCAGGCGCACGATGGTGTAATGGCAATTTTAACAGCAAAAAATCCAATGACAGGTGCAGACATGACAGTGGAGGAAGCGCTTGCAGCAGCGGTTCAATATGGTCAGATGACACAGGAACAGGCGAATCAGTTGGAAACAGTGATTTCAACTTTACAGGCAGATCCTAAAATGTTAGAAGCATATAAAAATGCGGCCAGCGAATCCGATTTCATCGCATACATGGAATCCACAGCCATTGCCCAGATCAATGCACAGGCAGGGACTTCCTATACAAGTGAGAGTGACATTGCCAGCCAGATCGTGACATTACAGTCCAAACTGGATGATATCAATGTGATGCTGATGAGTCAGGCATCCTCTTTTGCAGATGCAGGTGTGACGCTGACTTCTTACAAAGACATTCCGGCTGCAATCTCAAAATTGAGTGAGAGCAAGACACAGATTGCGGCGGGAATCGCGACAATCGAGTCCGCCCAGACACAGGTGGCAGACGGTAAAACATCTTTAGATGACGCATTAGTGACTTTAAATGAATCCCAGATATCCGGTATCATGGAGATGAGCAAGGGATATGCGGATCTTGCTGTTGCAGCAAATAAGATCGAAGAGGGACAGAGCCAGTTAGATGATGCAAAAGAGCAGGCAAAAGATTCAGCGGATCTGAACACGATCCTTACAATGGATACCTTAAAAAATCTTCTGACAGCACAGAACTTCTCCATGCCGGCAGGTTATGTGACAGAGGGGAACGAGCAGTATCTGGTGCGAGTCGGAGATGAGGTGACATCCAAAGCAGATCTTGAAAATCTCGTTCTGATGGATCTTGGTATGGATGGTATCGAACCGGTCAGACTGTCAGATGTGGCAGATATCGAATACATTGACAATTCCGGAGATTCCTATTCCAAAGTGAATGGAAATCCGGCGGTAATGCTTTCGATTGAAAAGCAGACCGGCTATTCCACCGGAGATGTGACAGACCGGTTATTGGACAAATTTGATAGTCTGGAAAAAGAAAATACAGCGTTACATTTGAGCGTTCTCATGAATCAGGGTATTTACATTGACATGATCGTGAAATCAGTCGTAGAAAACATGATCGTGGGAGCCATCCTTGCAATTATTGTATTGTTATTATTCTTAAAAGATATCAAACCTACACTTGTAATAGCATGTTCCATCCCACTCAGTGTTGTTTTTGCAGTGGTACTGATGTACTTTACGAATATTACGTTAAACATCATTTCACTGTCGGGTCTGGCACTCGGAATTGGTATGTTGGTGGATAACTCCATCGTCGTGATCGAGAATATCTATCGATTGCGAGGGGAGGGATATTCGATTCGAAAGGCAGCCGTGGAGGGTGCTTCACAGGTGACAGGAGCAATCATAGCATCCACACTTACAACCGTCTGTGTATTTGCACCGATTATTTTTACAGAGGGTATCACAAGACAGTTATTTGTGGATATTGCGCTGACAATTGCATTTACGCTTGCAGCGAGTCTTCTCGTGGCATTGACTTTCGTGCCGATGATGGCAGCAGGATTATTAAAAAATACAAAAGAGATCAGGCATAATCTCTTTGATAAAGTAAAAGATTTTTATGGAAAAATTTTAGCGGTATGTCTGCGTTTCAAACCAATCGTATTTATCGCAGTGATCGTATTGCTTGGAACAAGTGTTGTGGCAGCATTCTCCAGAGGATATTCTTTCATGGATATGAACATGGAGACAAACCAGATCAGTGCGACGATTTCAGCAAAAGAGGATCAGACACTTACGTTTGGCGAACTGACAGAAATGGCAGATGAAGTCGTGGAAAAAGCAATGACGATCGATGGCATTGAGACCATTGGTGCCATGGCAGGTGGAAGTGCTCTTTCCATGATGGGAAGCAGTTCTACAGACAGTATTTCCATGTATATGATTCTGGATGAAGAATCTGAAGTGAGCAGTGCAGATGTAATCGAACAGTTGGATGAACTGACCAAAGACATGGACTGCGAAGTTACAACAGACACCTCTGCTTCTGATATGACATCACTTATGGGAAGTGGACTGACGATCAATGTAAAAGGAAATAATCTTGACAAACTGCAGGAACTTGCAGGCGAAGTTGCAAAAGTCGTAGAGAACACCGAGGGAACTGTGGATGTGGATGATGGACTTGCCAATACGACACCGTCTTTCACCATTTCTGTAGACAAGGAAAAAGCTGCAAAATACGGCATGACCGTTGCACAGGTATTCCAGCTTGTTTACGGTGAGATGGCATCCTCAACATCTGCAACAACGATCTCTACCGATGTAAATGATTATCAGGTTTATGTACAGAGCGAGGAGCAGTCCGATGTTACATTGGATGATATCAAAAAACTGACCTTTACCTATACAGACAGAGAAGGAAACGAGACAGAAGTAGCGCTTTCTGATATTGCACAGTTTGAGGAAGGTTACACCTTAGGAACGATCAACCGTGATGCGCAGACCAGATATATCAGTGTGACCGCAGGAGTGGATGATGACCATAATGTCAGTCTGCTGAGTAATGAGATCCAGAAAGAGTTAGATAAGATCGATCTGCCGGAAGGATACTCCATTGAGATGGCAGGTGAGGACGAGATGATCGCAGATGCGATGAATCAGTTGTATCTGATGCTTCTTTTGGCAGTTATCTTCATTTACCTTGTCATGGTAGCACAGTTCCAGTCACTGTTGTCGCCGTTTATCATTATGTTTACAATCCCGCTGGCATTTACAGGCGGTCTGTTCGCACTTTACTTTACCGGCAACGAAGTCAGCGTTGTGGCAATGATCGGATTTGTCATGCTTGCCGGAATTATCGTAAATAACGGTATCGTTATGGTAGACTTTATCAACCAGCTCCGCCGTGGCGGAATGGAGAAAAAAGACGCCATTATCGAATCCGGAAAAACGAGACTCCGTCCGATCCTTATGACCGCACTCACCACGATCCTGTCCATGTCCACGATGGCAGTCGGACTTGGAGAAGGTTCAGAAATGATGCAGCCAATGGCGATCGTAACGGTTGGCGGTTTGTTATATGGTACACTGTTAACTCTGATCGTTGTTCCATGTATTTATGATGCATTTAACCGTAATAAGAGCATGGTCGAGGAGGACTTATAATGGACGAGCAGAAACTGATACAGGATCCATCACAGAAAGTGCTTGCCATGTATCAGGCAGTCATTGAGTTCATTAATGAAGGTTGTGATATCAATACTTTAAAAGTAGCTGATATCACAGACCGGGCAGGCATTGGAAAAGGAACGGCATACGAATATTTTTCTTCAAAGGAAGAGATAATCTCTTCTGCAATTTTATATTATGTGAAAGTGTGCTTTGAAAAACTGCAGGTAATTTCTACAGATAACAGAACGTTTCAACAGAAAATTAACGAGGTCATGGATTTTATTGATGAGCATGTAAAAGAAAAGCAGGGTGTCTTTTTCCTGATAAAAATGGTATTGGAATCATACGAGATACCAAAGAATCTGAAAGATGAGTATGAGCGTATGAAACAGCAGTGCTGTGATAAGGAGAAAAACGAGATTATCGACTGCATTGTGGAGGAGGGTGTCCGCGAAGGTCTGATCCGGGAGGAGAATGTTTTCCTGCGAAGAGCCGCGGTCGAAACCCAGCTTTCGGTCTATTTTATGTACCGCATCGCAGCAGAGAAAAAAATGGAGCTTGACTTGGAGGCAGATTTTCTGAGAGAATATGTCTATCAGAATCTGTTGAAATTATTAGGATAGAAAGAAGGAATGAATAAATTAAAATCACGTATAAAAAATCAGTTGACAAATGCCACTTTAGCTTTTATGATGAAAAAAGATATAAAAAGGTGATGAGAAAGAGGAGTACACACAGACACCTGAAAGAGAATGACATTCACCGGCTGAGAGATGTCACCAGAACATGTTGTGTGGAAGGTAGCTTTTGAACCGTCGCGCTGAACCTGTCTGTTGCAGATAAGTGGCAGAACTTGCAAGTTGATCATGCGGAGAAAAATTTCGTATATCGCCAGAAGCAGTCAGAAGTAAGCGAGAACGAGTTGTCCCCGTTACTGGACAGTGGCTTAGGAATGAGCCTGTAGAGATATGTTGTTTTTGCAACATAACAAAGGTGGTACCGCGTTGACACGCCCTTTGCATCCGTATGGATGTGAAGGGCTTTTTTGCACGCTTGCTCTCGAGTGTGCACGTCGGGAGAAAAGATGAATTAATTAGTTAGGCAATTTCGAAACTCGTAGAAAATATGAATTGAGTTGTGGAAATGTAACGAAAGCTTGAGAAGACACTGGGGAGCCGCCGGTTCTTGCTTGGCAGTCATAGCGCTAGCTGTGGCTGGCATGCTAGCACCGTTGCGAGCGACACGTAGCGGAAGCGTGTCTTCGAAAATTTTGTTACGGTTTCACAACGTTCGTAATGTAAATTCGAGTTTCGCAATGCCGAAGCAAAAAGAAAGGAAAAGACAAATGAAGGAATTAGCAAAGACCTATGACCCAAAGGGCATTGAAGAACGTCTCTATAAAAAATGGGAAGACAACGGTTACTTCCATGCAGAAGTAGATCGCAGCAAGAAACCATTCACCATTGTGATGCCTCCACCAAACATTACCGGACAGCTTCACATGGGACACGCATTAGACAATACCATGCAGGATATTTTGATCCGCTACAAGAGAATGCAGGGTTACAATGCATTATGGCAGCCTGGAACAGACCACGCTTCCATTGCAACCGAAGTAAAAGTCATCCAGTCCTTAAAAGAAAAAGGAATCGACAAGGCAGATCTTGGAAGAGAAGGTTTCTTAGAGAAATGCTGGGAGTGGAGAGAGGAATACGGTAACCGTATCATCAACCAGTTAAAGAAAATGGGATCTTCTGCTGACTGGCAGAGAGAACGTTTTACCATGGATAAAGGATGTTCTGATGCCGTACAGGAAGTTTTTATTAAATTATATCAAAAAGGATATATCTACAAGGGTTCCCGTATCGTAAACTGGTGCCCGGTTTGTAAGACATCCATTTCCGATGCGGAGGTAGAGCATGAGGAGCAGGACGGATTCTTCTGGCATATCAATTACCCGGTAGTTGGTGAGGAAGGAAGATTCGTAGAGATCGCAACGACAAGACCGGAGACTTTATTCGGAGATACCGCTGTTGCTGTAAACCCGGATGATGAGAGATACAAAGACATCGTTGGAAAAATGTTAAAACTTCCGATGACAGACCGTGAGATTCCGGTGATCGCTGATCCATATGTAGACAAAGAGTTTGGAACCGGATGTGTGAAGATCACACCAGCCCATGACCCGAACGACTTTGAGGTTGGAAAACGCCACAACCTGGAAGAAATCGTTGTCATCAATGACGATGCAACCATGAACAAGTTAGCAGGAAAATATGAGGGAATGGACCGCTACGAGTGCAGAAAAGCATTAGTAAAAGATTTAGAGGAAGCGGGACTTTTAGTAAAAGTTGTTCCACATTCCCACAACGTAGGTACACATGACCGCTGCGGCACAACCGTTGAACCAATGATCAAACAGCAGTGGTTCGTGAAAATGGACGAGATGATCAAACCGGCAGTTGAAGGCGTAAAAAATGGTGATATCCAGTTACTTCCAAAACGTATGGAGAAGACATACTTCAACTGGACAGACAATATCCGTGACTGGTGTATTTCCAGACAGTTATGGTGGGGACACAGAATCCCGGCATACTACTGTGATGAGTGTGGCGAGATGGTAGTTGCGAAAGAAGCACCTCATAAGTGTCCGAAATGTGGATGCACCCATATGACACAGGACCCGGATACCTTAGATACCTGGTTCTCCTCTGCATTATGGCCATTCTCCACACTTGGCTGGCCGGAAAAAACAGAAGACTTAGATTACTTTTATCCAAATGATGTTTTAGTAACCGGATATGATATTATCTTCTTCTGGGTAATCCGTATGATCTTCTCCGGTTACGAGCAGATGGGCAAAGCGCCATTCCATACCGTATTATTCCACGGTCTGGTACGTGACTCCCAGGGACGTAAGATGAGTAAGTCTCTTGGAAACGGTATCGATCCGTTAGAGGTTATTGACAAATATGGTGCTGACGCACTTCGTCTGACACTGATCACAGGCAATGCACCTGGTAACGATATGCGTTTCTACTGGGAGAGAGTAGAGTCTTCCAGAAACTTTGCCAATAAAGTATGGAATGCTTCCCGTTTCATCATGATGAACTTAGAGGGCGCAGAGATCAAAACCCCTGCTCTCGATGAATTAAAGGCAGCCGACAAATGGATTTTATCCAGAGTGAACACACTTGCAAAAGATGTGACAGAGAACATGGATAAATTCGAGATGGGTATCGCCGTACAGAAAGTTTATGACTTTATCTGGGATGAATTCTGTGACTGGTACATCGAGATCACAAAAGTTCGTACCTGTAACAAAGAGAATGATCCGGCATCTGCAAATGCAGCATTCTGGACCTTAAAGACGGTACTGACAGAGGCATTAAAGCTGTTACATCCATTTATGCCGTTTATCACAGAGGAAATCTTCTGTACGCTTCACCCGGAAGAAGACACCATTATGCTCGCAAAATGGCCGGAATACAAAGCAGAATGGAACTTTGCAGCAGAGGAAGAGATGGTAGAGCACTGCAAAGACCTTGTAAAAGGTGTTCGCAACCTCCGTACTGAAATGGATGTTCCACCATCAAGAAAAGCAAAGATTTTCATTGTATCTGACGATGCGAAAATTAGAGACACGTTTGAATCAAACAAAGAAGTTTATGTAAACCTTGCAGGTGCAAGTGAGATCGCAGTACAGGCAGATAAGACAGGAATCGAGGAGGATGCTGTTTCCGTTGTAATTCCTGGAGCAACACTTTACCTTCCACTGGAAGATTTAGTAGACTTTGAAAAAGAAAAAGAACGTCTGTTAAAAGAACAGGCACGTCTGGAGAAAGAACTCGCGCGTTCTAAGGGAATGCTTTCCAATGAGAAGTTCTTAAGCAAAGCTCCGGAAGCAAAAGTGCAGGAAGAGAAAGACAAGCTTGCAGGCTATGAGCAGATGATGGCTCAGGTCAAAGAGCGTCTTGCACAGATGAAATAGAACAATAACCGTCCAGTCTCCCTAGCCGGTGGCGTGGACGGTTATTTTTATGGCAGGGTGTGTCATTGGTTTGTTCAACATGCACAAATTACAGAGCGAAAATGTGCGAAAAAGCAGAAAACTTGCTTGAAAAAAAGACTGGAAACGAGTATTATATAGTATATATACGATTTTTTGTAGGAAGAAGGGAGTTGGAAGAATGGCATTACCAAGTATTTCTACACCAAAAGTGAAGATTGTGAATAAAGACTTAGAGGCATGGATCAGACTCCCTGCACTGGAAGAAGGAGAACACTATACGATCGAGTATCTGCACGATGTATTACGGGTGAACCAGATTACTTATGGAATTGATGAAGCACAGCTTCAGAAGATCCTCGATGAAGAAATCTATGAACAGGACGTACTGGTGGCAAGAGGCATACCGGCAGTAGAGGGACAGGATGGATTCTATGAGTATAAGGTGAATATGAACCTTGAGAAAAAGCCAAAGATACTGCCGGACGGATCCGTAGATTACTGGTCCATGTACAGTGTACAGTCGGTTCAGAAGGATCAGGTCATTGCGATATATCATCCGGCTGTAAAGGGAACAGATGGAATCGGAGTTTCCGGAAAACCGATTGCCGCAAGGGTTGCCAGAGAACAGGGAACACTTCGCGGAACCGGTTTTGGACGAAGTGAGGATTACCTTACCTATTTTTCGCTGATGGATGGGAAGATTGATATTGAGAATGATAAGATCAGGATCCAGCCAATCTATGAGGTGAGCGGAGATGCGAATCTTACTACCGGAAGCATAGATTTTACAGGAGATATTGTGATCCACGGCAGTGTGGAATCCGGAGTTACGATCAAGGCAACCGGAAGTATCACGATTGATGGAAACGTGGAAGCCTGTAATCTGGAAGCCGGTAAGGATATCATTTTAAGAAGTGGAATGGTCGGAGGGAACAAGGCACATGTCAGAACCAAAGGAAATCTGTATGCAAAGTTTATTGAGTATACAGTCATCCAGGTAGAGGGAGATATGGAGGCAGACGTATTGCTCAACTGCACAGTTGCGTGCAGAGGATCTATTCTGATCCAGGGCAGAACAGCGAAGATCATCGGTGGAGATGTCAGCGCAGTCAAGGGAATCAGGGCTACCACGATCGGAAATGAAGCGGAGATGCGGACAGCTGTTTCTGTTGGGGTAGGCACGGATTGCATAGCAAGGCTGAACCTGCTGAAGAAGAAGTTAGAAATCACCAAAATGGAAATTGACAAGATCGAACAGGGACTTGCCAAGTTTGAAGAGATGGAGAAGGAGCGTGGCGTCAGCTATCGGGAAGATCCGCGAAGAGTGGCGCTTCTGCGTACCAGAATCCAGAATATGGCGACACTCGCAGGGGATGAGGGTGAAGTGAAGCGGCTTGAGCATATGATCTCAGATGGAGCAAATGCAACGGTCTGTGTGACAAGAGATGTATTCCCTGGGGTATCCATAGCGATCAGGGATCAGATTTTAAATGTAAAAAACAATGCAAAGTGCGTAGAGTTCTATCATCTGAACGGAAAAATCTGCACGAGAACAGCAGAGGATTAACGGACAGTAACATGCAAAGGATTAAGAAATAAAAAAGAGCAGGATAGCATTTCAGGGGAAACAGGTTACAACCATAATTTTCCTGAAATGCTATTTTTATATTTCATATTATTGACGAAAAACTACTTTATTTTAATGGAAATTTCATAATTTGACATTGAAAGTGAATTCTTCCTATATTATAATCAATCAGTGAGAGAGAAATGATCAGCCAGTCTGCAGTTAAGCATGTACAGGCGGATCAGGAGAGAAATGATCAGTCAGTACAGGAAAGGTACGGGAATTAATATGATAAATTTTGAAGAAGAATTGAAAAACTTTAAACCAAGTCTGGAAGTGGAAGAGGCAGAGCAGGCAATCTATAATCATGAGCTGACAGACATGACGGATGTTATGCAGGAAATGCTGCAGGAATTAAAGCAGCAGAACAGATAACAGGTAGATCACATGCACAGTGGCATGACAGATAGAGAGGTTTTTCATGAGATGTTATAATTGCGGTGCAGAACTTGGCAAGGGAGATAACTGTCAGAACTGCGGAACGAATGTAAAAGTATACAAAAAGATTTTGATGGCATCCAATGCCTATTACAATGATGCATTGGAGAAAGCCGGTGTCAGGGATTTGTCAGGGGCAATTGAGAGCCTGAAAATCAGTCTGCGTTTTAATAAATTAAATATTGATGCAAGAAATTTGCTTGGATTGATCTACTACGAGATGGGAGAAGTGGTGACTGCCCTCACGGAGTGGGTGATCAGTAAGAATTATCAGCCGAAGGATAATCTTGCGAGCAGGTACTTAGATGAAGTGCAGAAGAATCAGGCAAGACTGGATTCTGTCAATCAGACGATCAAGAAATACAATCAGGCATTGCTTTACTGCAAGCAGAACAGCCGTGATCTTGCAATCATTCAGTTGAAAAAAGTATTGTCGCTGAATCCAAAGCTGGTGAGTGGACATCAGCTTCTGGCGCTTTTATATATTCAGGAAGGACGCTATGATCTTGCGAAGAAATCACTGCGGAATGCCGGAAAAATTGATGCCAATAATACTGTGACACTGCGCTATCTGAAAGAAGCCAATGCAGCCTTAAGAGAGCAGAATCCGAGCAAGAAGCAGAAGAATGATGAACTCATTTCCTATCAGAGTGGCAATGAGACAATCATCCAGCCAAAATATCTGAAGGACAATTCTGCAGTCGGTACGATCATTAACATGGTGATCGGAATCGCAATCGGAATTGCAATCACCTGTTTCCTTGTGGTTCCTGGCGTGAGAAGAACCGTGATGAACAATACGAAAGCAGAAGTGCTGGATGCAAATAATACGATTTCTTCCAAGAATCAGACGATCACAAGCCTGCAGAGTCAGGTGGATGACCTTACCAGTCAGATTACGGATGCGAAGAACAGCGAGGAAGAATCTGCCAACAAACTGGAAAGCTATGACAAACTTCTGACTGCATATGAGACATACACCACAGGAGACATTGAGAAGGCAGGAGATGCATTGAGCAGTGTCAATGTGGATGACCTGAGTGCAGATGCAAAGAGTATTTATGATACCATCAATGCACAGGTGAATGCCGAATACATGGCTGCATTATATAAGGAAGGTTATGATGCATATTCCGGCAAAAAGTATGACGATGCCGTGAGTGCACTTTCCAAAGTCGTCGAGATGGATGAAAACTATGAGAATGGAAATGCACTGTACTATCTTGCACAGGCATACCGCAAGAACGAGGATATGGAAAATGCCAAAATCTATTATCAGAAAGTGGTAGAATTGTATCCAAATACAGAGCGCGCTGCAAACTCACAGAACTATCTGGATCAGAGTGAGACAGACACCGCCCGTTAATAAAAAGACAAACTGATATTAAAAAGTACGAAGGAGATCGAACCGGAAATTCCGGGGAGACTCCTTCTTTTTTTACTTTATAGGAAATTTCTCAAATCGTCAGAAATAGTGTATAATAGGCTGGAAATAAAAAATGACATAACAAAAGAGCGAAGGGGGCTTCGCCATGACGTTGTTTATGAAGTTTTTTGTTTTGGTTTAG
>OJKQ01000892.1_pt1 | contig 16283 bp, 8 predicted proteins | sample 1596641 | NCBI WGS metagenome assembly OJKQ01 (sample SAMEA4350167, study PRJEB24818) | metagenome | biome: human; feature: gut; material: faeces | place: Denmark | collected 2013-09 | reverse complement strand
TATTTACTTTCTTCTACACGAATCTTCAGGTTGATCCTGAAAAGATTTCCGAGAATCTCGGTAAATCAGGTACATATATTCCAGGTGTAAGACCTGGTGCTGAAACAAAGAATTATGTCAGCAAGGTTTTAAACCGCATAACTGTACTTGGTTCAATTTCATTGGCATTTATCGTTTAAATTTTCTGGCGCGATAGCAGCGTGCTTTTGCCTGTCTCTTGTGGGAACAGGGCTTGCTAATGCTGATGATTCGCTTCCTTCCAGTAACTATGCGCCGCCCGCCGGGGGAACATTCTTTTTGCTCGCTGACAGCAGTTTTAGCAGCAGTGAAGAGGCGAAAGTGCGACTGGAAGCGCCGGGGCGTGATTATCGACGCTATCAGATGGAAGAGTACGGTGGCGTGGACGTTCGCCTGTATCGTATTCCTGACCCGATGGCATTTTTGCGCCAGCAGAAAAACCTGCATCGCATTGTGGTGCAACCGAAATATCTGGGCGACGGGCTAAACAATACGCTGACCTGGCTGTGGGATAACTGGTATGGCAAATCTCGCCGTGTAATGCAGCGTACTTTCTCTTCTCAGTCACGGCAGAATGTGACTCAGGCGTTACCCGAATTACAGCTCGGTAATGCCATTGTTAAACCTTCCCGTTATGTACAGAACAGCCAGTTTTCACCGCTGAAAAAATATCCACTGGTGGAACAATTCCGTTATCCACTATGGCAGGCTAAACCGGTCGAGCCGCAGCAAGGGGTAAAACTGGAAGGCGCATCCAACAATTTCATCTCGCCGCAGCCGGGTAACATTTATATTCCTCTCGGCAAACAAGAGCCGGGATTGTACCTCGTCGAGGCGATGATAGGTGGGTATCGGGCGACGACGGTGGTATTTGTCTCCGATACCGTGGCGCTTAGCAAAGTGTCAGGCAACGAACTTCTGGTGTGGACCGCGGGCAAAAAACAGGGTGAAGCGAAGCCAGGCTCAGAGATCCTGTGGACTGACGGTCTTGGCGTGATGACACGCGGGGTGACCGATGACAGCGGTACCTTGCAGTTACAACATATATCGCCGGAACGCTCATACATTCTGGGTAAAGATGCGGAAGGCGGCGTTTTTGTCTCCGAGAACTTCTTCTACGAAAGTGAAATCTACAACACCCGCTTGTATATCTTTACCGATCGCCCGCTATATCGCGCAGGCGATCGTGTCGATGTTAAAGTGATGGGCCGCGAGTTCCACGATCCGTTGCATTCATCCCCCATCGTCAGCGCCCCGGCGAAGCTTTCGGTGCTGGACGCTAACGGCAGTCTGTTGCAAACCATCAATGTCACGCTGGATGCGCGCAATGGCGGGCAGGGGAGTTTCCGCCTGCCAGAAAATGCCGTTGCCGGAGGTTATGAGTTGCGTCTTGCTTACCGCAATCAGGTCTATAGCAGTAGTTTTCGCGTGGCAAACTACATCAAGCCACATTTCGAGATTGGCTTAGCTCTCGACAAAAAAGAGTTCAAAACTGGCGAAGCGGTCAGCGGCAAACTGCAACTGCTCTACCCGGATGGTGAGCCGGTAAAAGATGCCCGTGTGCAGTTAAGTTTGCGCGCTCAGCAATTATCAATGGTCGGTAACGATTTGCGTTATGCCGGACGTTTTCCCGTGTCGCTGGAAGGCAGTGAAACGGTATCCGACGATAGCGGTCATGTGGCGTTAAATCTCCCCGCCGCTGATAAACCAAGCCGCTATTTGTTAACCGTCTCCGCCAGTGACGGTGCGGCGTATCGTGTCACCACCACCAAAGAGATCCTCATTGAACGTGGACTGGCACATTACTCATTAAGTACTGCCGCACAATACAGTAATAGCGGTGAATCGGTTGTGTTCCGTTATGCCGCGCTGGAATCTTCAAAACAGGTTCCTGTTACGTATGAATGGTTGCGTCTCGAAGACCGCACGAGCCATAGCGGAGAGCTACCGTCAGGCGGCAAATCCTTTACCGTCAATTTCGCTAAACCTGGCAACTACAATCTGACATTACGCGATAAAGACGGCTTAATTCTCGCTGGGTTAAGTCATGCCGTCAGCGGTAAGGGCAGCACGGCGCATACTGGTACGGTAGATATCGTGGCGGATAAAACGCTGTACCAGCCAGGCGAAACTGCGAAGATGCTGATTACCTTTCCGGAGCCAATTGATGAAGCATTATTGACGCTGGAACGCGATCGCGTGGAACAGCAGTCGCTGCTTTCGCATCCGGCAAACTGGCTGACGTTACAACGTTTAAACGATACCCAGTATGAAGCCCGGGTTCCAGTGAGCAATTCCTTTGCGCCTAACATCACTTTTTCGGTGCTGTATACCCGTAACGGTCAGTACAGTTTTCAGAACGCCGGGATCAAAGTTGCCGTTCCTCAGCTGGATATCCGGGTCAAAACGGACAAAACCCATTACCAGCCTGGTGAACTGGTCAATGTCGAATTAACCTCGTTGCTGAAAGGTAAACCTGTTTCTGCGCAGCTAACGGTTGGCGTGGTCGATGAAATGATCTACGCGCTGCAACCGGAAATCGCGCCGAATATCGGCAAATTTTTCTATCCGCTGGGGCGTAATAATGTGCGCACCAGTTCCAGCCTGTCATTTATCAGCTACGACCAGGCGCTCTCCAGCGAGCCGGTTGCGCCTGGCGCAACTAACCGCAGCGAGCGGCGAGTAAAAATGCTTGAACGTCCACGGCGTGAAGAGGTGGATACCGCGGCATGGATGCCGTCACTCACAACCGATAAACAAGGCAAAGCGTATTTCACGTTCCTGATGCCTGATTCGTTAACCCGCTGGCGTATCACCGCGCGTGGGATGAACGGCGACGGGCTGGTCGGGCAGGGGCGTGCTTATCTGCGTTCGGAAAAAAATCTCTACATGAAGTGGAGTATGCCAACGGTGTATCGCGTGGGCGACAAACCGGCGGCAGGACTGTTTATCTTCAGTCAGCAGGATAACGAACCGGTGGCGCTGGTGACTAAATTTGCAGGCGCTGAGATGCGCCAGACGCTGACGCTGCACAAAGGGGCGAATTATATTTCGCTGACGCAGAATATTCAGCAATCTGGCTTGTTAAGTGCAGAACTGCAACAAAATGGGCAAGTGCAGGACAGCATTAGCACAAAACTGTCTTTTGTGGACAACAGCTGGCCCGTTGAACAGCAGAAAAATGTCATGCTCGGCGGTGGCGAGAACGCGCTGATGTTGCCCGAGCAGGCGAGCAATATCCGGCTTCAAAGTAGTGAAACGCCGCAGGAGATTTTCCGCAACAATCTTGATGCGTTAGTCGATGAACCGTGGGGTGGGGTGATCAACACCGGTAGCCGTCTGATCCCGCTCAGTCTCGCCTGGCGTTCGCTTGCCGATCATCAAAGTGCCGCCGCTAACGACATTCGTCAGATGATTCAGGATAACCGTCTGCGGCTGATGCAACTGGCGGGGCCCGGAGCGCGCTTTACTTGGTGGGGTGAAGATGGCAATGGTGACGCCTTCCTTACGGCATGGGCATGGTACGCCGACTGGCAGGCCAGCCAGGCGCTCGGCGTAACGCAACAACCGGAATACTGGCAGCATATGCTCGACAGTTATGCCGAGCAGGCAGATAACATGCCGTTATTGCATCGGGCGCTGGTGCTGGCGTGGGCGCAGGAGATGAATCTGCCGTGCAAAACGTTGTTGAAAGGGTTGGATGAAGCTATCGCCCGGCGCGGAACTAAAACTGAAGATTTCTCTGAGGAAGACACCCGCGATATCAATGACAGCCTGATCCTCGATACACCGGAATCTCCACTGGCAGATGCGGTGGCAAACGTCTTAACCATGACGTTGCTGAAAAAAGCGCAGTTGAAGTCCACTGTGATGCCACAGGTTCAGCAATATGCGTGGGATAAAGCGGCAAACAGCAATCAGCCGCTGGCGCACACGGTTGTGCTGCTCAATAGCGGGGGCGACGCTACCCAGGCGGCTGCTATTTTAAGTGGTTTGACCGATGAGCAATCTACTATTGAGCGCGCGCTGGCCATGAACTGGCTGGCGAAATATATGGCGACAATGCCTCCAGTTGTGTTGCCTGCGCCTGCGGGCGCATGGGCCAAACATAAGTTAACTGGAGGGGGCGAATACTGGCGTTGGGTTGGTCAGGGCGTGCCGGACATTCTCTCTTTTGGTGACGAATTATCGCCGCAAAATGTGCAGGTCCGCTGGCGTGAACCGGCAAAAACGGCTCAACAAAGTAACATTCCGGTGACCGTTGAACGCCAGTTGTATCGGCTTATCCCCGGTGAAGAAGAGATGAGCTTTACTCTGCAGCCGGTGACCAGCAATGAGATTGACAGCGATGCGCTGTATCTCGATGAAATTACGCTTACCAGCGAGCAGGATGCCGTTCTGCGCTACGGTCAGGTGGAAGTACCGCTCCCGCCAGGGGCTGACGTTGAGAGGACTACGTGGGGCATTTCGGTCAATAAACCGAACGCTGGAAAACAGCAGGGGCAGTTGCTGGAAAAAGCACGAAATGAAATGGGCGAACTGGCCTATATGGTGCCGGTGAAAGAACTGACGGGAACGGCCACTTTCCGCCATTTGCTGCGCTTCTCGCAAAAAGGGCAATTCGTTCTGCCTCCTGCTCGTTATGTGCGTTCCTATGCACCTGCACAGCAAAGTGTTGCGGCAGGGAGCGAATGGACCGGGATGCAGGTGAAATAAGTGAACTGGCGCAGAATCGTCTGGCTATTAGCGTTGGTTACTCTGCCAACGCTTGCGGAGGAGACGCCGTTACAACTGGCGCTGCGGGGCGCGCAGCACGATCAACTGTATCAGCTGTCGTCATCAGGCGTGACCAAAGTCTCAGCATTACCTGACACGCTCACCACGCCGTTAGGGAGTTTATGGAAACTGTATGTTTACGCCTGGCTGGAGGATACCCATCAACCGGAGCAGCCCTACCAGTGTCGCGGAAACTCCCCGGAAGAGGTTTATTGTTGTCAGGCAGGGGAGAGCATAACGCGCGATACCGCGCTGGTACGTTCCTGTGGGCTCTATTTTGCGCCGCAGCGGTTGCATATTGGCGCAGATGTGTGGGGGCAATACTGGCAACAGCGTCAGGCACCTGCGTGGTTAGCGTCTCTTACTACGCTGAAGCCAGAAACCTCGGTAACGGTTAAATCACTGCTTGATTCATTAGCGACGTTACCCGCGCAAAACAAAGCTCAGGAAGTCTTACTGGATGTGGTGCTGGACGAGGCGAAAATCGGTGTCGCATCTATGCTCGGTAGTCGGGTACGGGTGAAAACCTGGAGCTGGTTTGCCGATGATAAACAGGAAATCCGTCAGGGTGGTTTTGCTGGCTGGTTAACCGATGGTACACCGCTGTGGGTGACTGGCAGTGGCACCAGCAAAACGGTACTGACCCGTTATGCGACGGTGCTTAATCGGGTTTTGCCAGTGCCGACGCAGGTTGCCAGTGGGCAATGTGTAGAGGTGGAGCTGTTTGCCCGCTATCCGCTGAAGAAAATCGCAGCGGAAAAGAGTACGACGGCAGTAAAACCCGGCGTACTTAATGGGCGCTATCGTGTGACGTTCGCCAATGGTAACCACATTACGTTTGTCAGCCACGGTGAGACGACCTTACTGAGCGAAAAGGGCAAACTGAAATTGCAGTCGCATCTCGATCGTGAAGAGTATGTTGCCAGAGTTCTGGATCGCGAGGCGAAAAGTACGCCCCCTGAGGCAGCGAAAGCCATGACCGTGGCGATACGCACTTTTTTACAGCAAAACGCCAATCGGGAAGGCGATTGCCTGACCATCCCTGACAGCAGCGCCACACAGCGTGTTTCGGCTTCGCCAGCTACCACGGGGGCGCGAACGATGACCGCCTGGACGCAGGATCTTATCTATGCGGGCGATCCGGTTCATTATCACGGCAGTCGCGCTACCGAAGGGACGCTTTCCTGGCGGCAAGCCACGGCCCAGGCGAGACGGGCTACAACGAACCAGACGTGTTTGCGGTCTGTCGTTTAGTCTCAGGTTTCCCCTATACCGATCGGCAGCAGAAACGGCTGTTTATTCGTAACTTCTTTACGCTTCAGGATCGGCTGGATTTAACCCATGAGTATCTGCACCTGGCCTTTGATGGTTATCCCACCGGGCTTGATGAGAACTATATCGAAACGCTGACCCGACAATTATTAATGGACTAATGCTATGCGAAAGATTTTTCTTCCGTTGTTACTGGTGGCGCTTTCGCCTGTCGCTCACAGTGAAGGTGTGCAGGAAGTCGAGATTGATGCACCGCTCTCTGGCTGGCATCCGGCAGAGGGCGAAGATGCCAGTTTTTCACAATCGATCAATTACCCGGCGTCGTCCGTCAACATGGCAGATGATCAAAATATCTCAGCGCAGATCCGCGGCAAAATAAAGAATTATGCTGCGGCGGGTAAAGTTCAGCAGGGCCGGCTGGTGGTCAACGGTGCCAGTATGCCGCAGAGAATTGAATCCGATGGTTCATTTGCACGCCCTTATATTTTCACTGAAGGCAGCAACAGCGTGCAGGTCATCAGCCCGGATGGGCAAAGCCGGCAAAAAATGCAGTTTTACTCAACGCCGGGTACAGGAACGATTCGTGCACGTTTACGGCTGGTTCTCTCGTGGGATACGGACAATACCGACCTCGACCTTCACGTTGTTACGCCCGATGGCGAACACGCCTGGTACGGTAACACCGTGCTGAACAACAGTGGCGCACTGGATATGGATGTCACGACGGGGTACGGCCCCGAGATTTTCGCCATGCCAGCGCCAGTTCACGGGCGCTATCAGGTGTATATCAACTACTATGGCGGACGCAGCGAAACGGAATTAACCACCGCCCAACTGACGCTGATCACCGATGAAGGATCGGTCAATGAGAAACAGGAAACATTTATTGTACCGATGCGTAATGCTGGCGAGCTGACGCTGGTGAAAAGTTTTGACTGGTGATTAATGGGGTTACCTTCGCCGTCGATGTTCAAGAAAACGCCCGATAACTTTCGCTATCGGGTGTTTTTATTGGTTAATTCAACCGTTCAATCACCATCGCAATTCCCTGGCCACCACCAATGCACAGTGTTGCCAGCCCCAGCGTTTTATCGCGTGCCTGCATGGCATGTAATAGTGTGACCAGAATACGAGCACCACTGGCACCGATAGGATGCCCGAGCGCGATGGCCCCGCCGTTGACATTCACTTTCTCAGAATCAAAGCCCAGGGTTTTCCCAACGGCAAGGAACTGTGCGGCAAATGCTTCATTAGCCTCAATGAGATCAATATCCGCCAGTTGCAGCCCCGCCAGTTGTAACGCTTTTTGCGTGGCAGGTACTGGCCCCATACCCATCAATGCGGGGGGCACGCCACCGCTGGCATAACTTTTAATGCGAGCCAGGGGGGTAAGGCCTGCTGCCAGCGCCGCAGATTCTTCCATAATCACCAGAGCGGCAGCACCGTCGTTAATACCAGACGCGTTCCCGGCGGTGACTGTTCCTGCTTTATCGAAGGCCGGGCGCAATGCACCTAACGCTTCAGCCGTTGAATTCGCTTTCGGGAATTCGTCTTGACTGAAGACGAAGGTTTTCTTCCGGGTGACAATATTTACCGGGACGATTTCGGCTGTAAAAGCACCGGACTCAATTGCGGCTGCAGCTTTACGCTGTGAATGTAGCGCCAGTTCATCCTGCATTTCACGGGTAATTCCGTACTCTTTAGCCACGTTTTCGGCGGTAATCCCCATATGATAACCATGGGTGGCGCACATCAGGCCATCGCGCAGGATTACGTCATAAACCTGTCCGTCTCCAAGACGATAACCAGAGCGTGCTTTTGCATCGAGTAAGTAGGGTGCTAAACTCATATTTTCCATACCCCCCGCCACAATGCTCTGTGCCTGACCTGCCTGAATCGCCTGTGCAGCAAGCGCCACGCTTTTCAGACCTGAACCGCACACTTTGTTGATCGTGAATCCGCACACCGTTTCAGCTAGTCCGCTTTTTAGCAGCGCCTGACGCGCCGGATTTTGCCCCAGCCCGGCTTGCAACACGTTACCCATAATCACTTCATCAATGTGTAGTGAATCGATTTTTGCACGTTCAATGGCGGCTTTAATTACTGTCGCCCCCAGGTCGATGGCGCTGGTGGAAGCGAGTGAACCGTTAAAACTACCGATAGCAGTACGTACCGCACTGACGATGACACAATTTTTCATTTTATATTCCTTCTGTCTGTAGGGTTGCCGTCAGAACAGCGTTAAACCAATGACGAAAATGACGCCGGAGAAGAGCAGGGCAGTGATGCAATAGCCCATGATGTCGCGGACACCGAGTCCGGCGATTGCCAGTGCTGGCAGCGCCCAGAACGGTTGTGCCATGTTCATCCATTGCTCGCCGTAGGCGATCGCCATTACCGATTTACCGAGATCAGCGCCCAGCGCCTGGGCTGCGGGTATCACGAAAGGTCCCTGAATAACCCAGTGACCGCCGCCAGACGGAACGGCGAAGTTAATCAGTGCAGAACTAAAAAAGGTCATTACCGGGAAGGTGTCTTTGTTCGCAACATTGATGAAGAATTCGGTAATGAGTCCGCCCAGACCGGAATGCTCCATCATCAGTTGGATCCCAGCGTAGAAGGGGAATTGCACCAGAATACCGGCAGTACTGCGTGCTGCCGCGCTGATAGCACGCATATAAGCCATTGGCGTTTTATGTAGCAGCAGACCCGCAATCATAAACATCAGGTTGACGGTATTGATGGTGATGTTGAAGCCATGTTCGCTGAAGTACATCGCAAGGTAAGCGATACCGAGTGCGCCGATGATCAACGTCAGAATGCGGCTTTCTTCCAGCCGCTCGGATGGTGGGGCATCTTTCGGTAGCTGCTTTTGGAAATCAGCCTCTTCCATGAGTAGTTTCGGATCGATACTCACCACGTCAGACGGTTTTGGCATCATCATGCGGGTGATAAATGGCATCACCACAATCAACGCCACAGTGATGAAAATGTTAAAACCACTGAACAGAGTATCGCCCACCGGGATCAGCCCGGCGATATGCTCAACCGGGTTGCCCGGTGTTGCAGCCAACAGAGGCATTGAGCCAGAGAAACCGCCACCCCAGGTGAGAAAACCAATGTAGGCGCAGGCAATGAGCAACGGATAATCAGAACCGGGTACTCGGCGGGCGACTTCACGGGCAAACATTGCGCCGACAACCAAACCAAATCCCCAGTTGATGACACAAGCGACTGAACCGAAGAAAGTAACCAGCATGACGCCCTGTACGGGCGTCTTTGCGGCGGAGGCGGCAGTACGCAGCAAACTTTTTACCGGAGCAGAGCTGGCAAGGGCATGACCGGTAACGATGATAAGCGCCATCTGCATACCAAACGCCAGCAAGTTCCAGAAACCGTCACCCCACATTTTCACCATGCTGATCGGCGTTTGTGGTGTTAACCAAAGCGCGATCACGAATGTTAGCAATGTCAGCAACATGGCAAAGATCAGTGGATCGGGAAGCCACCGGCTGACAAAACGCGTCATAAAACGCGATATGCGACCAATCATAAATCACCCCGTTGCGTATTCAGGTCGGCAGCTACTTCAAACCGAGCTTCTGTTTTGGCACGCACGGTGGCTAAATCACACCCGTCGGCAATTTCGGTGAGCCACATTTTGCCGTCAATAAAACGAAAGACAGCCAGTTCAGTAACCAGCATATGCACCGCATGTTGCGCAGTGAGAGGCATGGTGCAGCGGCGCAAAATTTTTGCTGAACCATCTTTGGCGCAATGTTCCATGGCGATGATCACTTTGCGCGACCCGGTCACCAGATCCATCGCGCCACCCATACCGGGCACCATTTTCCCAGGCACTACCCAGTTCGCGAGGTTTGCTTCTTCGTCTACTTGCAAACCGCCGAGCACGCAGGCATCAATATGACCGCCACGGATTAGCGCAAATGACATGGCGCTATCAAACATGGCTGCGCCGGGTAAAATGCCGCACGGTTGTCCGCCAGCGTTCACCAGATCTGGATGCGCTGTCGTGACCGGGCCTAAACCGAGGAAGCCGTTTTCCGATTGCAGAGTGATATGAATACCCTCCGGTAAATAATTGGCGACCATTGTGGGTAAACCGATCCCTAAGTTAACGATGTCACCATCACGAAGCTCTTGCGCCACACGGCGCGCAATACGTTGTTTCGCATCCATTATTTGCTCTCCTGTGAAACGATGATGTGGTCGATAACGGCACCAGGGGTGACAATATGGTCAGGTTGCAGCTCGCCGGTGTCGACCAGTTCATCTGGCTCTACCAGCGTGATATCAGCCGCAAGGGCTATCAGGGGGTTAAAGTTGCGGGCGCTAAGGTGATAGGTCAGGTTGCCAAGTGTGTCGCAACGATGAGCGCGAATGAGCGCCAGGTCGGCGCGCAGCGGGCGTTCGAGCAGCCAGGTTTTACCGTCGAGTGTCAGTGTCTGTTTGCCTTCCTCTACGACGGTGCCGACACCAGTTGGGGTGAGAAAACCACCAAGTCCAGCTCCGCCACAGCGAATTTGCTCGATTAGCGTACCTTGCGGCACCAGAACGACGTCCATCTCACCAGAAATCATGCGCCGACCTGTTTCCGGGTTGGTACCGATATGTGAAGCAATCACTTTGCGGACTCGACCATTGACGATGAGCGGACCGATGCCGGTATCAACAAACGCGGTATCATTGGCTATCAATGTCAGGTCGCGAACACCAGATTCCAGTAATGCTTCAACCAGGCGGGATGGAGTGCCAATCCCCATAAATCCGCCCACCATGATGGTCATGCCGTCACGAAAGAAGCCGGTGGCGTCTTGTAATGTCATCAATTTTGTTTTCATTTTTTATCCCTCTTGCATACACCGTTGTGGGTACAGTCAGGGAATAGCAAGGGGAGTGCCAGAATGAGATTATTGGGGGTTGTTATTTAACTAATTGAATAGAAAAGGATAAATTAGATGGGGGTTTATAAGGAGAATGAGCGGCTATGCAGAAAATTGCGCACTGTGCAAATTTCTGCATAGCAAGTTTTGGCGTTATACATCCGCCGGATCGATACCGTATTCCTGGAGTTTATACATCAATGCACGGCGACTGATGCCCAGCATTAAAGCAGTGCGGGTTCGGTTTCCTTCTTGTTGTTCCAGCACTTCCATAATGATGCGTTTTTCGACGCGTTTAATTTCCTCTTTTAAATTACGCTCACCGACAGGGGCTGTTTTTGCTTCACCAGCATTACAGACTGGCTGACGAATCTGCGGCGGAAGATCCTCAGAAAAAATGATCGGGCCTGAATTCATCACGACGGCGCGTTCAATAACGTTGGAAAGCTCTCGAATATTTCCCGGCCATGACCAGGCGGTAAGCAGTGACATTGCCATCGGATCGATGTCGATAATATCGCGCTGATTCTCACTACTGAATTTTTGCAAAAAGTGATTAGCTAACAGGGAAATATCTTCCCGGCGATCGCGCAGAGGCGGCAGTATTAAATGAATAACGTTAAGGCGATAAAAGAGATCTTCACGGAAGGTGCCTTCTTTAACCATTGCCTGCAAGTCGCGGTTGGTGGCAGCAATGATGCGGATATCAACTTTTATGGTCTGATGGCCGCCAATCCGCTCAAATTCCCGTTCCTGCAGAATGCGTAGTAATTTGGCTTGCAGTACCAGCGGCATTTCACCAATTTCGTCGAGGAGCAGAGTACCTTCGTTGGCACGTTCAAATAATCCCTGACGCAAGGTTTGTGCACCAGTAAATGCACCTTTTTCATGACCAAACAGTTCACTTTCGAGCAACGATTCCGGCAGTGCCGCGCAGTTGACTTTAATGAACGGCCCCTTTGCCCGCCGCGAATTGTAGTGAATCGCTCTGGCAATCAACTCTTTCCCGGTGCCGCTTTCACCACTAATCAAGACGCTGGCCTGAGAAAGGGCAATTTTGGCGGTGTCTTTGCAGATGTCCATCATCGCCGGGCTGTTGGTGAGAATGTGCCCCCATTGCCAGCTGGTGCTCAGTGCCTGGTGCAGATGACGGATCTCTTTTTTCATTGACTGGAGTTGTAAAGCGCGCTGAACGATTAAATTCAACTCATCGAGATCAAACGGTTTAATAACATAGTCGAAGGCCCCGCAGCGTAGCGCTTCGACGGCGGTTTCCACTTCAGCATAGGCCGTCATCAGAATAACGGGTGTCCGTGTCTCATGGCTGCGCATCTCCTTGAGTGCCTTGATGCCGTCCATCTCTGGCATGCGGATATCCATCAACACCACGTCAGGGTGAATATCGGCAAACAGGTGTAATGCTGTGCGTCCGTTGTTCGCACAATGTGTTTCGAATCCTTGTAGTGCAAAAGCGGTGCTCAGCATACGGCGAACATTATCTTCATCATCCACAATAAGGATGCGATTAATAGCAGTCATACAGTCTGATTTCCCTGCGGGTTGATCGGTAAAATAAGCGTGAAGGTTGCGCCGTAGCCCGGCAAACTGGCGACGCGAATATCACCCTGATGGGCATTAATGATGCGTTGACTTAACGCCAGACCAAGCCCGGTTCCTGAGGCTTTGGTGGTGAAAAAGGGATCGAAGATCTTTTTTTGCAGCGAGAGATCAATGCCACAGCCGTTGTCCTCTATCGAAATGGCCTGTTGTGAGTCGCTGTATTGCCAGGTTCGAATGCGAATTTTCCCTCGTGCACTGATAGCCTGGACGGCATTGATCAGGATATTCAGTAGTACCTGTTTGAGCAGTTCACGATCGGCGTTAATCGGGCTTAATTCATTATCCAGTTCGCTTATGAAGTCGACCCGCGCTTGTACGCCGGCGGTTTGTACCAGTACCAGAGTTTCTTCAACCAATGCATTGAGGCTGACTTGTTGCCATTGACTGTGGCGTGGACGTGAAAATTCGAGCAATTGCTGAATAACTTTGTTAATTGAATCGATTTCTTTGAGTACTACGGACAGATATTCCTGATGTATTGGGTCGCTGGTTTGTTGGCGCAAGATCTGTACATAACCACGAATAGCCGTTAGCGGATTACGTACTTCATGCGCCACGCCAGCCATCAGCTCACCCAGTGTAGCGAGGCGTTCTGCTTGCGCCATGCGGCGCTGGGTTTCTTTGCGGGCAGTTAAATCAGAGAAAATCACCAAAGCACCTATCATTTCACCGTGCGTGTTATGAATACGACTGGTCGTGACACTGAGTTCAATGGTGCGGTCACGGCCTGGAAAACTGATCTCCAGTGCTACATGTTCGGTGCCATGTTCCAGCGTATCCAGTACTGGACTGTAGAACTGAGTATTGTCGAACAACATGGAGTAAGGCTGCCCTACCAGTTCATGACGTTGATAGCCAGTAATGACTTCTGCTGCCGGGTTCATGGTGGTTACATCACCCTGGCGGTCAATGGCAATGACGCCATCGGCAGCGTTTTCAATAATCAGATCGTTAAGTGTCCGCGTTTCACGCAGTGCCTGGGCGAGGTTGTTAACACTCTGACTGATTTGCCCCATTTCACCGGGCAATTGTGGTAATCGAGTGGGAATATTTTGTGCCAGAGTCGAGAGGCCATCGGTGATGATATCTATATTGGCGCTCAGGCGACGGGAGAAAAGGACAATCAACAGCAGGCTTATCAGCAAACCGGCGGTGAGCACAATGATAATCCTCACATCCATTTTCCAGGCCTGGCGGCGAATATCTTCGGTTAATTCATTGGCCCAGATATAGCCGAGGATTTCACCATTACGCTCAATGGGGATCATTGAATTCAAAATATCGCCGCGCACCTGCCTGCCTGAATAAACCAAAGGGGTATTTGTACGCATGACTTCGCGACCAGGGTGATCTGCGGCAATGGTAACGCCCACATTATTCTGATATAGCGCTGAAGGCGCGTAGGTGATTATCGCATCCAGCGTTTTGTTGTAATAACCAGCGCCGATGCCAGGGAAGGCGTGAGTGATATTTTCGGTAATGGGGGCAAGTTCTGCATTTAATGCGCGGATACGCTCCTCACGCGGTAAGTCGATGTAGAGATCATAGCGATCGCCTAGCGCCTGATTAAGCAGGTTGACCACGGCAGAAAGTTTTTTCTCTTTTTCAGATAAGACTGCTGAACGTCCTTCTGTTTCTACGATATAACCAATAGTAAGCGTTGGGACAATGACCATCAGGATTGCCATCAGAATCATTTGATTGCGTAAGCGGCGTGGATAAATCCACTTCATATAATGCATGCTGAAATCCACTAGTCTTGTCCGGTATATGACGATTATCAGAGGTTAAGGTGATGATTTCTCGGCGGTGTATCATATTCCAGAGAAGAGAGAACATTGCGGTAACACGCTTTTACCGCTACCTTAACCACACTCCATCGGTCACCTGAGGCGGAGCTTCGCCCCTTTGAAATACCTTGCTTCTTTTCGTTCAACCCTGAAAGCCTCGCGCTACATGTTCAGAGCATTGGCGTTAGTGCTCTGGCTGTTGATTGCTTTTTCATCCGTTTTTTACATCGTTAATGCGTTACATCAGCGAGAATCGGAAATTCGTCAGGAATTTAATCTGAGTTCCGATCAGGCTCAGCGCTTTATTCAACGCACCTCTGATGTGATGAAAGAGCTGAAGTACATCGCCGAAAATCGCTTATCGGCAGAAAACGGTGTGCTTTCCCCGCGTGGACGAGAAACGCAGACGGATGTGCCTGCGTTTGAACCGCTGTTTGCTGACTCTGATTGTTCCGCAATGAGTAACACCTGGCGAGGTTCTCTGGAGTCATTGGCGTGGTTTATGCGCTACTGGCGCGATAATTTTTCTGCGGCTTACGATCTCAACCGGGTATTTTTAATCGGCAGCGATAACCTCTGCATGGCCAATTTCGGTCTGCGTGATATGCCAGTGGAACGCGATACCGCGCTAAAAGCGTTGCATGAACGCATTAATAAATATCGAAATGCACCACAAGATGATAGCGGCAGTAACCTCTACTGGATCAGCGAAGGTCCGCGCCCTGGCGTCGGGTATTTTTACGCCTTGACGCCAGTTTATCTGGCGAACCGGTTGCAGGCGCTTTTGGGTGTCGAGCAGACCATCCGGATGGAGAACTTTTTCTTGCCTGGTACGTTGCCGATGGGGGTTACCATTCTTGATGAAAATGGTCATACCCTGATTTCGCTTACCGGACCAGAAAGCAAAATTAAGGGCGATCCTCGCTGGATGCAGGAACGCTCCTGGTTTGGCTATACGGAAGGGTTCCGGGAGCTGGTGCTGAAGAAAAATCTGCCACCCTCATCGCTAAGCATCGTGTATTCGGTGCCGGTTGATAAGGTGCTGGAACGCATTCGCATGTTGATCCTTAACGCAATTTTGCTGAATGTGCTTGCCGGAGCTGCATTGTTTACTCTCGCGCGGATGTACGAGCGGCGTATTTTCATTCCGGCGGAAAGCGACGCCCTGCGACTGGAAGAACATGAGCAGTTTAATCGCAAGATTGTCGCCTCCGCGCCAGTGGGTATCTGCATATTGCGTACCGCTGATGGCGTCAATATTTTAAGTAACGAACTGGCGCATACCTATCTCAATATGCTTACGCATGAGGATCGCCAACGGCTGACACAAATTATCTGTGGGCAGCAGGTCAATTTTGTTGATGTCCTGACCAGCAACAATACCAATCTGCAAATCAGCTTCGTCCATTCGCGCTATCGTAATGAAAACGTGGCCATTTGTGTGCTGGTGGATGTTTCTTCGCGCGTGAAGATGGAAGAGTCGTTGCAGGAGATGGCACAAGCAGCGGAACAGGCGAGCCAGTCAAAATCGATGTTCCTTGCCACCGTCAGTCATGAGCTGCGAACGCCGCTGTATGGCATTATCGGTAACCTGGATCTGTTGCAAACCAAAGAGTTACCGAAAGGCGTCGATCGTCTGGTGACGGCAATGAACAACTCTTCCAGCCTGTTGTTGAAAATTATCAGCGATATTCTCGATTTCTCGAAAATTGAATCAGAACAGTTGAAGATCGAACCGCGTGAGTTTTCACCGCGTGAAGTGATGAACCACATCACCGCCAACTATTTACCGCTGGTGGTACGCAAGCAGTTAGGCTTGTACTGCTTTATTGAACCGGATGTGCCAGTGGCCTTAAATGGCGACCCGATGCGTTTACAGCAGGTCATCTCCAACCTGTTGAGT
>OJKQ01000885.1_pt1 | contig 16360 bp, 14 predicted proteins | sample 1596641 | NCBI WGS metagenome assembly OJKQ01 (sample SAMEA4350167, study PRJEB24818) | metagenome | biome: human; feature: gut; material: faeces | place: Denmark | collected 2013-09 | reverse complement strand
CTATTTATTCATGCCGATCGAATACTCACAGTACATATTCGATCATGTATGTCTTATTCGAACTTTGCAACCTGAAGCTTGCGGATCAGTTCACGCAGATTCTCAGCCTCACTGCTCATCTCCTGACTGGCAGCCGCACATTCCTCGGATGTTGCGGAATTCGTCTGTACAACGTCATTGATCTGCTCGATTCCTTCATTGATCTGATGGATTGCTGTTGTCTGCGTCTCTAATGTATCCGCAATATTTCCAACCTGCTCTGTGATCGTTCTGGAATTATCGGCTACGTCTTCTAACTGTGTTGCTGTCTGATCTGCAATGACCATACCTTTTTCTACTGCTTTGACAGAAGTCTCGATCAGAACTGCTGACTCTTTTGCTGCCTGTGCACTCTGGTCGGCAAGTACTGTTACCTGATCTGCTACCACCGCAAATCCTTTTCCGGCTTCGCCGGCTCTGGCTGCCTCGATAGAAGCATTTAACGCAAGCAGATTTGTCTGGGATGCAATCTCATTGATCGTTGCGATAATCTTATCAATTTCTTTGGAAGCCTCGTTGATCTCGTTCATAGAATCAACCATCTCATGCATCTTACCGTTGCTTTCTAAGATTGCATTTCCAAGTTCTCCTACTTTTCCACTGATCTCTTTTGCAGACTGGGCGTTCTGTGCCACCTGATCTGCCACGTTTGTAACAGTTGCAGTCAGTTCTTCCACAACTGCTGCCTGATTGGTAGCGCCCTCAGCAAGATCATTGGAGCTTGCAGCCACCTGTTCTGCTCCTTCGGACACCTCATTGGATGCACTCTGGATGCCCTTGACTGTCTCAGCCATGCTCTTTTCAAATGCCATAAAGGAATCTAAGATCCCTATAAAATCTCCCTTCCATTCCACTTCCGGCTGCACATCAAAATTGCCCTCCGAGAACAATTTCATTGCACGTCCGATATCATCCACATAAGATCCAAGTATGCGGATAGATTTACGCATACTATGTGCAAGTTTTCCAATCTCATCCTCAGAACGATATTCTAATGTACTGTGCAAATTACCCTCTGTGAGTTCCTTTGCAACATCCTCGATCGCATGCAGTGGTTCGAGAATCGAATCAACCACGACATTACTTATTTTCTTCACAAAAAGAATTGCAAATATCACACTTAAGATGATCACCAGAATTCCTGCCACTGTCATGCAGCCTGTAAAGATCACCGCCTGATGGCTTGCCTTGTCAGTCACTGCATCTAACTTTTTCCCAATAGCGACTGCATTGTCTAATGCCGGCGTACATTGGTTAATAATAGCATCCGCAGCTTCCTCTGTCTGTCCACTCATGATCTGTTCCATAATGGAATAGCCGATATTTCCCCAATCAGAAAGTGCGGATGCATATTCCTGATAGAGCTCGTCCGATATGATTCCTGTTGCCTTTAGTGCCTTCAGTTCTGAATCCACCTCAGCAAGCTGTGTTTCTACCTGTTGCTGATAACTGTCGTAAGTTGATGTGTCACTGTTTAATGCCATCTCACGGATATTTCTCGCCGCAGAATTGACATCGATCCTGCAGATTTTCACTGCAACATCTGCACGTTCTACATTTTCCACATAACGCAGCATATTCCCCATTAATAAACCTATAACAATAAGAGAAAGCACACCGGATACTATCATCCTCAAAATGACTCTTCCGTATCCGTAAATGAGTCTTTCTTTCAGCTGCATTTTTTCAAGTTTCTTCTTCATCCTGTGTACCCTTAATGGTATAACTGCCATTATTTTTCCCTTCGTAATTTATTTTTTTTAAATATTTTATCACTTTTCCAGAAAATAACAATCCATTCTTTAAAATTTATTATTTTTAATTTTTTCAACTGATCATCTCATCTTAGCGGTCATACCGGTTTTTCATCACGGCCGGCTTAACCGGTCAACAGAATCGAGTATATCCTGGATCTGAGGTCTCATCTCCGGCATTTCTTCCATAAACTTTGCCACTTCCGTGCGCTGTTCTTTTAAGATACCGGCATTGTATTCCATCCGGCTTCGAAGCTTCTGTCTGCGCATCACAAGATTATGGGTGATCTCCACCATCTCCTTGTGGTCGATCAGTGCAGCTGCCTGCGGAATCCATACCCGTGAATCATATAAACGATATGCGGAGAGTTCCCGGATCATACGGTTGTTAAAATAATCAATATCATCACTGTTCTGTTCAAACTTCTCTTTCTGTTTGACCGCATCCATATAGCATTCCCAGATATATTCCAGTTCTTTTCCATTGCGGACATGATATTTTTCACATGCATAATCCACTGCATTTGTCATATTGACATATTTGATCTTCACTTTATTCAAAAGAGTGATCGCCTTATCCGCATTTGCCTTTGCTCTCCGGCTCTCGGTCCTGTCATTCATCATTTTCAGATACGGAAGGCAGATGCCCAGTACTGCTATAAAAATAAGGATCATCCAGATGAGTCTCATATCTGTCCCCAGTATGATCTGCGTGATCAGAAGAATCAATGCCGCAGTCACAGACAGTCCTGCTGCCACATACATGAACTTCTGCATTTTTACCCTGTCATGGGAAAGGATCTCCTGATATAACTGCCATTCTCCCTTCTCACGCTCCAGGTATTTCATGTCACGCCTGATAGTCTCCAGATAAGCCTCATTAGACTGAAGGCGTTTGATCGCATTTGGAATATCACTCTCCTCCTGCTGCATCTGTGCAAACTGCACATCTGCAATTTTTTTCTCGGAATGCATCAGTTCATATCGTGTTTTATTTAAAGCAACAATATTGGATGCGATATCTGTGATTGGCTTTTTTTCTTCCTCTGTCAGCCCTTCCAGAGTCTGGATATCATTCAGATAAGAAGTGACCACTTTGTATTCTGCCTTTTCATCCTCGATCTCTTTCGTTGTCTCGATCATCTGCTCCAGACGTTCAATGACATAATGCTCCACTTTATGTGGATTCTCCCTGTCCTTTTCATTCAGAATGCCTTCATTCAGTTCATCAAATTTATTTTCCAGTGTCTTTTCTTTTTTTCTTCTTTTGAAAAAAAACATATGCTCATCCCTTATAATCTACAACTTTTTTTATACGCTTCTGACCATTTCCTGATCTGTTCCATAAGCGGTTTATTCTCCTCCAGCTGTCCCTGTGCATCTTTTATGAGACGTTCGGCCTCACTTTGCTTTTTCAGAATATCCTCACTTTTTAAAACATAATTCCATTGGTCTGACATACTCTTAAACGCTTCGTCCGAAACATGAAATTCTTCCTTGTATTTTTTTAAAATATCTGTTTTTTTTGCCAGACGGCAGGCTGCCATACACGCAGCCAGTGACTCTCTGTTCTGGTTCAGCCGGTATGCATTCAGAAAATTCGCCGCAGCCTCGTCAAATAAAAATAACTCTGCACAGGCAGTTCCAAGATTGTGCCTGATATTGCCCTCTAAGACCGGATTTTTTTTTGCACTCCTCCTCCATTCCAAGCAGTTTCCGGTATTCATGGATCGCTTTCACATACTTTTCACTCTCCATGTAACGGTCTGCCCGGATCTTCGAACATTCAAATACAGATTTATTCTGCATATCCAGCAGCACAGAACGGATATGGCGTATCGTGTCTTCTGAACAGTATCCGCAGCTTCTTAAGATCAGTTCCGTAAAATCAGAAAGACTCCCATTTCCGAGCAAAACACTGCGCAGCGACTGTGCCAGATCTTTTTCATCAAGTTCCTGCCCGATCCAGAGACAGAGTTCCTCACTCATAAAATCTGCCTCGATCAGATACAGATGGTTTTCAATATAATAGCAGAGTTCCTCCAGCGAATATACATTGAGTGAGATATTATCAATATAGTATGGCATAGCAGCAATTGGATGGCTGCATAAAATCAATTCTCCCATCTTCCCACTCCCTCTTTACAATGACATTGTATATTCCCATGTCAGATCCGAGCTCTTCACAATCTCGCCAAACCCAAGATCACGGATTTTAATCTTTACCCTGGAATCAGAAACCGGTTTTGCACTGATCCGGAGTCTTGTAGTTTTCGGCTTGCGTTCCGGCAGATCCGATAATTCCAGCTTTTCTATCCTGGCATCCCTGCTGTGTGGCAGCTGAAGCCAGAAATCAATCTCCTTATCTCCATCCAGCAGCACCTCACAGTCTCCGGAAGCTTCATACCAGTTGTCTCCCGCATTGATCAAAGACAAAAATTCCCATTTCCCACGATTTTTCACTTTCAGGCTGACATTCACTTTCATTTCATTGTCGCCCATATAGACATACGGCCATGGATTTTTCTGTTCACGGACGATCGCCGCATAGCAGGCTCCCTTGGAATAAAGGTTCTTACCTATAAATGCCCTCCGTCCCTTACACATGTAGGAAAGAGACATTTTCATCCAGTCACCGTCAAATCCATCTCCGACAAGATACACAGAGGAACAGATATGTCCATGAAAACTGTCAAGCAGGATCTTATAAAATGACTCATCTTTATGGATTCCGTCTAATGCATGTACTTCCTCTGTGATCGTTACCATCTGTGGCACTGTTCTTGTATCACGGACGGTAGCACAGCATCTCACTTCATCTCCACGGCAGTCAAACAAAAAAATATCATGCAGCCATAACTCCTGCTTCTGATTGTATACAAAATAATAAAAACTTTCTTTTCTGTCCTGTAAAATCAATTGACTGCGCCCTAATCCGAGATCTTCTGCCACCTTTCCGAACAGCTCCGTCAGTTCTCTTGACAGGGCTTCCACTGTGATCACCAGGCAGTCCGGCAGTCCCGGATTTCCCAGACGGCTCGCTAAAAGAAGCAGTTTCTTGATATAGAGCGCAAAAAGTTCCTCTGCCTCATACACGATGTTCTCCACAGTTACCTGTTTCTTTGCAAGTGCATTGTCAAGCAGATGGCCGATCACATCTTCATTCTGGATCAATGCCATCTTTTTTGCCTCCTCACCGATAAACCACTGTCCAATCCCCCGCTTTTTGATCAACGCCACCGGGATCTGGTAAATCTCACTTCCTGCGATCGTACTCAGTGTTTCCGGCTCTCTCATGCCGGCTTTGTAATAACTGATGACGGCATTCCTGTCGTCCATATCGATTCCAATATAATAACACTGCTCCGTCATCTTATGTGCCGTCCTTTCCAATATTTTTACAGCAATTTAAAAAGCTTCTTTACGGTATCGTCCATGCTTACATACTTTCGCATGCTCTCTGAAAGCATTGTCTCATCCTGCATGGCATAAGCAAACATAATATTGTTGATCACATCATACCGGCTCTGGTCTTTATCCCCATACATATTCTGATTTGAAATCTGCCGGCTTTCCACCACTTTCCACTCCCCATGAAGCTTCTCTGAAATATAATAGGACACGGATTCCCCAAACAACAGCACAAACGCCTTCACATAAATACCGTCATAAACCTCCGGGATCTCTTCCTTATGGTATTCCCCACCGTTTACACTATAGTTTAACAGCACATGCTGGTCTGTCTTTGTATGATATTCCACAAAAAACTTATCATACAGATGATATTTCCGGATCATTGTCTCCCCGAACTTTTTGTAGAAAGCAAAATATAAATTTCTTCCGGTATACTTCATCAAAAGTTCGTCTGCTATTTTGTTGTCAACTGCATCGAGTGCAGAAATTTCAGACAATTGCTTTAACAGTCCGAGCAGGCATGCATCATTTAATGTCTGCCCCGCAAGATAGCGCTCCCTGATCTGTGAAAATACATGTTCCGGTATCATCATATCATTCACCAGATAATAATGGGAAAAATAAGAAAGGTACGCCATGCAGACTAATTCCCTTCCACCCCCGGCAAGATAACTGTCATAAATCCGTTCGATCTCATCCACATAATCTGTTGAATAAAGCATCTGCGTAATAATACGCTCCTCCAGATCAAAGGTATCGATCTCAAATTCTCTGGCAGCTTTCCAGATAGCAGCCATCTGCTTGGTTGGTCCCTGAAAAAATTTGCACAGATAAATCAGGATCACATCATTATATTTTTCATGTAAAAAACAGTTCTGTGCCATTCCGAGCAGATAATCATTCTCCTCAAATGAATGTTCCGTGATCTCATAACTGCACAATTCCACTCCTGCCCTGCTTCCCAGTCTGTCATATCCATAGTGGTGTACCAGCTGAAATGCCCGTTCAAACTGATGTGTCTCTATGAGCATCTCCTCTATATAACACTGATTTTCCTGCGTCATATTACGGATATCCACTTCATTCAGATATGGTTCTATCACAAGCATTTCGCCTTTTTTCTGATAAAAGCGGATGATCTCCGGAATCAGATAAGCTTTATATTCATCACTGACACGCTCCGACTGTGTCAGCATCCGAAAATATCTTCCATCTTCCACAGTAAAATCGCCGCATCCTTTTTTGCCATCGAAATAATACAAGAGATATGACAATTCCTCCGGCGCAAGTTCCATACATTTTTCCAGATAATTTTCCGGGTGAAGTAATGCCTCATCCTGATAATCATCGGTATAACAATTTCCCCCGGTATCGCAGAGAATGACTGTGTAATCTTTGGAATATGCCTTAAAATATCCGCATCCGTTCGTCAGTGTAACAACCTGTGGTGCTTTTAACTGCCAGTGCAGGATGTATGCCTTTGCAATCCCACGGTTTTCGCAGCATAATTTATGTACAAATAAAACTTCTGCCGCTTTGTGCGCCAGTTCCTCATTCAGGATGCTGACAGGAAGAATCTCCTGGTATAGAATCGCCAGATTGTCATCCATATGTCCGGCTTCCATCTGTGCAAGCGCAAACTGTTCCATATTTCTGCGATATTTATGGTATACATCCGGCTGTTTTTCCTTTGCTGCGATGATATTCACATATAAGACCGCCATATAACGGTAGGAAAGACCACTGTTATACTGAAAATATAATTGGATCATCTTTGGGATCGCAGTCACCTCATTCGGATCCATAGAGATCAAAAACGCCTCGTACAGATTCGTGATACGGATTTCACTGTCAATTCCACGCTCATACCAGACATGATATTTTGGTGCAAACTGCTGTCCACGGATCAGATAAGTGCATATCGCTGCGACCATCTCCTCTGAAGGATCTGCCTCATAACATTTTTCCAGAACCGGATACCATTTTTTCTGATATTCCCTCTGTTCCGGCAACAGATTGCGCACCTGCAATGCAATATCTTTCGAGATAGCATCCTGTTTTGCTGCCCACCCTAAAATCTTTAATGTAAAATCATTTAATCCAGATAAAAGGTATGGATCCTGCCAGATCAGATAATACGCCTCCAGATACAGATATGGGCTGTGGCAGCCTCGTCCGATCCACTGCTCGATCGCCTTGAATCTTCTGGAACTATTATGGTAAAACTCATCTTTTACAAATAAAAGAATCCAAAACAACATGGAATCATCCGGATAATGATGAAAAATCTGCTCGATCTCCTCCGTCAGACGATCCACATACGACTCTTCGCGTTCCATCAGTGTACATAGATACAGATAGTATCCCCAGACCGGTGTCGTCCGGTCAAGACATTCCCGTTTGTAGTCTGTTAAAATCCAGCTTGCCTCCTGCTTCTGCCGGTTGATCAAAAGTGCCTGCGCCTTCATCAGGCGATGCATTGGTTCTTCCGGCTCTAAAATTGCCAGATGATCCAACAGTTCCACAGAACTTTTTGCCCAGACCCCGGTAACGATCCGTTTCAACCGGTAATCAATATAAAGCTGCATAAGTTCTGTCCGCGCCTGTCCGGCTTCCCTATGTTCAGAAACCTCCCGCTCTTCCTCTCTCTCCTTACAGGAAGCGGTAACGGTATATAGAAAAGACCGATCCGGGAGTTCAAAACACAGTCTTCCAAAATTCTTACCGGCATGCATTGCATCTGCATCGATATAATACTCGTAAAAGCAGGTACTTCCGATAAAGTCATTTTCTGTGATGATCTGTTTCCCCGGAATCAAAAAGTCTGCATCAGAAGAAACGCGGATACGGACAGCGCCCCACTGTGGTTTCTGGATCTCTAACTGCTCTTTTTGCTGTTCCTGCACACCATAAAAACTTTTCTCAGTCTCTTCGAACGCGACCTCCACTTTCTTCTTATGATGGGAAGCGATCAGAAATGTTTCCACGACCAATGCAGATTGCGGCTGCATTCTCAGTCCCTCATAGAGAATGCGGTCTTTATCTTCCCTGATCAGGTTTTTGAAATTGCTGGAATAAAATAAACGGTATGCCTCATCATAATTTTCCTTCGCAAGCCTGCAAAAGTCATCCAGATTCTTGATTTTTCCAAAGGATGAATCCGCATACAACCTGGAAATGGACACAACAAAAGAAAGGTTATATTCCCCCTGGTTACATACGATAAAAAACTCGCCTTTCTGAATATCCCCTTCTATCAGCCCCTCACTGTGAAACTGATACCGAATACGCACTTCTTCCCCCTCAAACTGAGGTGTAAGACATTCCATACGCGGATTGGAAGAATAAATGATGCCACGCATTTTTACCTGATTCGTGCTCGTAATGACAAAACTGCCTGTTTCATCCTTTCCTTCCAATGCCTCTAACTCTATCTTCTCTGTAGACAGAGATAGTTTCGGACCATTGTTATCGAATTTTCCATTTGCAAGCTGTTGTATCCTTTTCCGCAATCCGACACCTGCTCCTATCTATTTTTATTTCTTTTTTTTTAGCAATGACTATAATAAATTATAAACTAATTTGGAGGAGTAATCAATGATAAAACACAAAGACCACTTCCATGGAAGTGATTTAGAGAAAATAGAAGAAATCTATGGAATCAAAAAAGAGGAAATTGTAAGTTTTTCGGCAAATGTCAATCCGCTTGGCGTATCCCCTTTGCTGCGGACAACCTTAGCAGACAAGATCGATGCCATTACCACTTATCCGGACAGGGAATACACCTCGCTCCGCAAATGCATTGCCGCATACTGTGGCACTGATCATGAAAATGTGATCGTGGGAAACGGTTCTACCGAGCTGATCTCCCTTTTCATCCAGATTGAGCATCCGAAGAAGGCAATGATCATCGGCCCTACTTATTCCGAGTACGAACGTGAGATTTCTCTTGGTGGTGGAACAACCCTTTATTATCCACTCCGGGAAAAAGACGATTTCAGACTGGATGTAAATGATTTCATCTCACACCTGAATGAGAATATCGACCTTTTAGTCATCTGCAATCCAAACAACCCGACATCATCCTGCATCACAAGTGCCGATATGCGCCATATTTTAGATGCCTGCAAAGAATACGATATTTATGTCATGGTCGATGAAACGTATGTGGAATTTGCAGAAAACATGGAAGAGATCGATTCCGTACCGCTGACAAACTATTACAATAACATTGTCATTCTGCGCGGAACCTCGAAGTTTTTCGCAGCACCGGGACTCCGCCTTGGCTATGCCATCACCGGGAATCGGGATCTCATCAAGGCAATCAACACACGAAAGAATCCATGGACGATCAACTCGCTTGCAGTTGTTGCCGGGGAAACAATGTTTTCCGATACTGCCTATATCAAAGAGACAAAGGATCTGATCACAAAGGAACGTGCCCGTATGTATCAGGCATTTTGTGAAAGTCCTGACTACAAGGTGTACAAACCAAGTGGGAATTTTATGTTAGTCCGTATCCTCCGCAATGATCTTACATCGCAGGAACTGTTTGACCGCGCGATCCGTGAGAAAATAATGATCCGTGACTGTTCCACCTTCCCATTCTTAGATAATAAGTACATTCGTTTCTGTATCATGAATCCGGAAGATAACGACAGATTGCTGCATTGTCTTTTAAATAACGAATAAGCTTAACGTTCCGCCAGAAGCTGCTTGATCTTGTCCTGCTCGATCTCCTGCTGCATCTGGCGGACTTTTGCGTCCTGCTGCAATGCAACTAAGATTCTCCGTATATCCTCCGGTGAAAACATTGCAATCGCTTTTGACAGATCTTCGATATTGTCCCTGTTCACTTTCAGGCAGCCTCCATTCTCTAACTGCACTGTAATGACATTCTTTTCATCACTCATGTCGCCAAGTGTGATCGCATTATTCTCATAATCACAGAAAAATGACACGCCATTATAAGTGATCACTCCATCCTCCGCCAGATAAGAGTATGGAGCAATGTCCTCACCATCTAAATGCTTCTGTATGGTTAATTTCTCCGCCTGTGGCTTTTTATACTGCTCTGCCATTTTCATTTTCTCATAAAACTGCTGGATTTCCTTTTCCTTATCGCGTTTTTCAAACCGCTCTTTCTGCTCCTGCTTTACCTCGGTCAGATATTCATCCATTTTCTGAATGATTTTTTTCCATTCATCCTCCGTAAAAGAATTGCCGCCAATTGTTGTAGAATCCTGCGATTGTCCGTTCTGTAACCGATTCTGGATTTCTGTTTTTCGTTTCTGCAACTCTGCAATTGCCTGTATTCTGGTTGTCTTTGTTACATTTGCCATACTCATAACTCTCCTCCACACCCATGTCAAACTCTGCTGTTTTTACAATATGATGTATTTCCGATATGCACTTTAAATCTGATTTTTTTTATCAATGCCAAAAGGACGACATATGATTCTTTTCTCTCTCAAATCATATGCCGTCCTGGTCATTTTTCTCTTACATCCAATGTACTATTATATATATCGTATGGTTTTGTGAATTCTTAAGTCTCTACTCTAATAATTCCGGAATCTTTTTGGAACATGCAACTGCTAACGCTCCCGGTCCAATGTGACAGGATACACTTAAGGATAACGGATTCAGCACAATCTCCATACCCGGGAATTCTGCCTCGACCTCTTTTTTGAACGCTTCCGCATCTTCCAGATTATGTGTATAAGCCATCTCCAGATATATATTCTTTCCTTCCGGATCATTGAAACGATGGTCAAAGTCATTGCGCATGGCATCGACCATCATTTTCTTTGCCTGTTTTACCGTTCTTGCCTTTGCAAAAGAATCCAGCTTCTCACCCTGGATCTGAAGTACCGGTTTTAATTTTAATAAGGTTCCAAGCGCAGCTGCAGCCGGAGTGATCCTGCCGCCTTTTTTCAGATAGTACAGCGTGTCCACCATAATATAAATCGAAGACTCCATCTTCTCACGCTCAAGGATCTCTTTGATTGCCTCTGCACTGTATCCTTTCTCTGCCAATGCTTTTGCATCCAGTACAGACTGTCTCTGTGTGACTGAAATTCTCTGATTATTGACAACCTGCACTCTGCCGTCATAATCCTGAGAGAGCATGATAGCAGTCTCACAGGAACCACTGAGCCCGGAGGACATTGGAATATGCACGATCTCGTCATACTCCTGCAGCAATTCATCCCATGTGTCTGTCACATTTCCGACAAGAGGCATGGAGGTTGAAATATTGGCATCTTCTGAAAGTTTCTGATAAAAATCTTCCTGTGTCAGATCAATATCTTCATAATAGGTCTGGTCATTAATAAAAAATGGCATTGGCATAACCGTTACGCCATATTCTTTTGCTTCACTCTGTGTAATTCCACTGTTACTGTCTGTTACAATCGCTACTTTGCTCATCCTGGCCTTTTCCTCCTATAATGTCTCAGAGCGCTCTTTGATGTTCTTCTTAAAATTGATCACTTCATGTTCATACTCTTCATTCATAAATTCAGAATGGATCATAAAATCTGCGGACGCACGGTTATTTGCAATTGGAATATCATAAACCTGTGCGATACGGAGCAATGCTTTCACATCCGGGTCATGTGGCTGTGCTGTCAGTGGATCAGAGAAGAATACCACAAAATCAATTCTTCCTTCCACGATCTTTGCACCAATCTGCTGGTCTCCACCAAGAGGACCACTGTTGTACCCTTTGACTGGAAGCCCGGTCTTATCTGTAATCATTCTTGCTGTTGTTCCTGTTCCACACAAAAAATGCTGCGTCAGAATATCCTTATTCTGCTCGCACCATTCGATCAGGTCTGCCTTTTTATTATCATGCGCGATAAGCGCGATATTTTTCTTTTTACCAATGGTAAGTGTAATGTAATTATCGTTCATGTATTTCTCCTTCGCCTGTTATTTGTGCCTGTGTTCTTTCGCAACACGCAAATAAATTGTATCACAATTTTTCAAATTGCACCACACAAAAATATGCAATACAATATACGCTCTGCGGACATTGTTACTGTTCACTCGTACCTCGTTCCAGTAACAATTCCCTGTAATGCCGCAATCTTTCCATCGAGGATCATTTTGATAAATGCCGTGTCACGGATGATCCACGGATCTTTTTCCATCGCAATATTCGTGTCGTAGATTTCCTGCGGTGTCGCCCATTTTAAGTAATATCCTTTTGCGATCTCGCTCTTTGTCAGATGAATCGGTGTTTCCTCCCCGGTCTCCTCACAATAATAGAAAAGGGAATGACAGATAAATTTTTTTGTATCGTCAAAAATATCTTTTCGGACTTCTAAAATCTCGCCAAGTCCCACTGCCTTTTCCGGAATGATAAATAGTCCGGTTTCTTCCTTCACTTCCCTTGCTAAAGCTTCCACATAGGTCTCTCCTGCTTCCATGCCACCGCCCGGGATCTTGTACTCTCCCTCTTTGCTGCACTGCATTGCAATCTTTCCATCCCGCACGATAATCCCACGTATGGTATATTTTTCAAAAACACTGGTCGTGTCTTTATAATTCTGTGCATCAAACTTTTTCAGAAGTTCCATGTGCCACCCCTTCTTTCGTATCTTTGATTATGCACATTTTACCACACCACATATCAGTGTGCAATGAAGAGCACAAAAAAGACCATAGCCAAAAGTTATCTTTTCGATTCTTCTGGCTATGGTCTTTTTCTCATTTATCTGATTCTTTCGTCAGATTTTACATCATTCCCATTCCCGGGTTACCTGCTGGCATTGCAGGAGCATCTTCTTTGATGTTTGCAACAACAGACTCTGTTGTAAGTAAAGTAGATGCTACAGATGTTGCGTTCTGTAATGCACTTCTTGTAACCTTGACCGGATCAAGGATTCCGTTTTCAACCATATCTACATACTCTTCTGTAGCTGCGTTGAAACCTGTTCCAGGTGCGGACTCTTTTACTTTATTGATGATAACTGCGCCCTCTAATCCTGCATTTGCAGAAATATAGTACAGTGGAGCTTCCAGTGCTTTTAAGATTACTTTTGCACCTGTCTTCTCATCACCCTCTAAAGTATCTGCTAATTTGGCAACTTCTTTGGAAGCATGGATATATGCAGATCCACCACCTGCGATAATACCTTCTTCTACAGCTGCTCTTGTAGCATTTAAAGCATCTTCCATACGAAGTTTTGCTTCTTTCATCTCTGTCTCTGTAGCTGCACCAACACGGATCACTGCTACGCCGCCTGCCATCTTGGCAAGTCTTTCCTGTAATTTTTCTTTATCAAACTCAGATGTTGTCTCCTCGATCTGCGCACGGATCTGTTTGATTCTTCCCTGAATTGCATCTTTATCGCCGGCACCGTCAACGATGATTGTATTCTCTTTCTGAACTTTAACGGATTTTGCACGACCAAGCTGATCCATGGTTGTATCTTTCAATTCCAGACCGAGATCAGAACTGATCACCTGACCACCTGTAAGGATTGCGATATCCTCTAACATAGCTTTTCTTCTGTCACCATAACCAGGTGCTTTGACAGCTACAACGTTAAATGTACCACGTAATTTGTTTACGATCAAAGTTGTTAATGCTTCACCCTCCACATCCTCAGCGATGATGAGTAATTTTGCACCGCTCTGGACGATCTGCTCTAACAGCGGAAGGATTTCCTGAATATTGCTGATCTTCTTGTCTGTGATCAGGATATATGGATCATCTAATGCAGCTTCCATTTTATCCATATCAGAGCACATATATGCGGATAAGTAACCACGGTCGAACTGCATACCTTCTACAAGATCAAGCTCTGTCTGCATCGTCTTGGACTCTTCGATTGTGATAACACCGTCGTTGGAAACTTTTTCCATAGCGTCTGCTACCATGTTTCCGACTTCCTCATCACCAGCAGAAATTGCTGCAACTTTTGCAATCTGGTCTTTACCGTTTACTTTGGATGACATTGCTTTCAAGGATTCTACCGCTTTGTCAGTTGCTTTCTTCATACCACGGCGGAGGATGATTGGATTAGCTCCTGCTTCCAGATTCTTCATACCTTCCTGAATCATTGCCTGTGCCAGAACCGTTGCTGTTGTTGTACCATCACCGGCAACATCATTTGTCTTGGTTGCAACTTCTTTTACTAACTGTGCTCCCATGTTTTCGAAAGCATCTTCTAACTCGATCTCTTTTGCGATCGTCACACCATCGTTTGTGATGAGTGGAGCACCATAAGATTTGTCAAGAACAACGTTTCTTCCTTTTGGTCCCAATGTAACTCTTACTGTATTTGCTAATTTGTCAACGCCTGCGCCTAATGCTGCTCTGGCTTCTGATCCGTATTTAATTTCTTTTGCCATGATTTTCTACCTCTTTCTATTTTAATATAAATAACTTTTTATTCAACAACTGCAAGGATATCATTCTGTCTTACGATGATATACTCTTCGCCGTCTAATTTCACTTCTGTTCCTGCATATTTGGAATAAATAACTTTCTGTCCCTCTTTTACCTGCATGGTAACTTCTTTTCCATCCACGATTCCACCAGGACCAACTGCAATCACTTCTGCTTCCTGTGGTTTCTCCTGTGCACTGCTTGTAAGAATAATTCCTGATTTTGTAGTTTCCTCTGCCTCACACTGTTTTAAAACTACTCTGTCACTCAATGGTACTAATTTCATGATGATTCCTCCATTCAATATATATTCTTTTCTTCTTTTCTTTTGATATTGTAGAAAGTTATCAGGCTTTCTATTGTTATCATGTGTTATTAGCACTCATTTAATTCGAGTGCTAACCGATAGTCATATAATATGTTTTTCGCTCCAAAATCGCAACTAACTTTAGAGGTATTTATATCTACATTTTTTCAGGTTTTCTCATTATTGCTCTTTTTTTCTCTCTTTTTTATATCATATTACTTTTTCGATGATTTCATACTTTTTTTAGATTTATCGTTGGAAAATAGAGAATTAGCTTCTTCCACTTTCTCTAAAACTGCCTGTTTTACAGACTTTTTCACCGTCTGATTTCCGGTTTTCCATAACATGCGCAGTGCCTGTGAAAAAAGCTCCTGTGTTTCCGGTGAAAGCTTGCTCTTTGCTTTCATCAGCTCCTGCACTTTTTTCCATTTGCTGTTGTAAAAATCATCCACCGTATAGATTTTGGCATCATCAAGCATGGAAAAGACTGTATCGACAATCTCCTCGCGCTGTTCTTTCGTCAACTGGAAAATCCATTTTTTCATCGTCTCGTCGAGCAGGATGCTCTGCGGTGCAACCTCCTCCACATAGACAAAATGGCTGCCAAGCACTTCCCATGACATGGCATCATGCTGCTGGATACCACTCTTGGAACTTTTTACCACTTCAAACTTTTCCTGATGCTCAAGCAGCATGCCTACAATGCTGGACTCCGGCAGAATGGTCTTGATTTTTGGCAGCATCCGCTGGTATTCCTTACTCTGGATCATTTCTTCGCTAAATCCAGGTCCGTCATTGCTGTACACCTTCACGATCCTCTTCTGGATATTCCGGTCACATTTGACGGATGCGTATACGGAAAGATTTCCACCCTTGGAATGTCCGCTGATATTGATTACCTTTCCCTCATTCTTATCAACAATGCTCTGCATATACTCCAACGCATTATGCTGCATAGGTGAGACTCCAAGATTTGAAACTCCCTGCTCTGCATTTTCATAGGGGATCAGATAGTCTCCACCGGCCATTCCATAACCATTGTCAATCCCTGCAGCAGCAGGAGTACCGCGTAAGCACACATTGATTTCTCCATTAAACTCGCAAGCACATGCTTGGAAACCTGTAATATTAAATTGTGTTCCCTCAGTATCCCAACTCTTATCTACAACTTTTGCATCTCCCAAATCTTTGTAGGAACCATTCTCTCCAATAATAGATTCGAGTGCTTCAATATATACGATTTCATCCTCTTTGGGTTTGTCCTTAGCTGCTACCAATATTTTAGATAGTGTATCAGCTTTTTTATATTTTGGGTCATCCAGCCGCAAATATTGTACCGCTTGAAATGCAATTTGCTCTAAAACTTCTTCCTCTGCCATTTCAGGCACACCATAAATTAAGCTCATCCTTCACCCTCCTCCCATCCACCAAAACGCCATTTAG
>OJKQ01000841.1_pt1 | contig 17135 bp, 10 predicted proteins | sample 1596641 | NCBI WGS metagenome assembly OJKQ01 (sample SAMEA4350167, study PRJEB24818) | metagenome | biome: human; feature: gut; material: faeces | place: Denmark | collected 2013-09 | reverse complement strand
CCATATAACTGTCCCTTTTCAATTGTAATGTTGAATCCGTCTACCGCACGAAGTCCACCAAAGGAGATCCCAAGATTTTTTACCTCTAATAATGCCATATTATGCTGCCTCCTTTTTTGCTGGCTTTTTGAATTTTGCTGCGATACGCTGTCTCATCTCAATACATTTTGGTGCCCAATTGAAAAGCATCATTACGATCAGAACGATGGAATAGATCAACATACGATAATCCTTCAGTCCACGGAGCACCTCCGGAAGCAGTGTTAAAATGACTGCTGCAATGATCGATCCACGGAAGCTTCCCATGCCGCCTAATACGACAAATACCAGGATCATGATGGACATATTGTATCCAAAGTTTGTCGGAGTTGCTGTAACGGTAGAAAGATTATGCGCATAAAGCACACCGCCTGCACCCGCGATTGCTGCGGAAATGGTAAATGCCATCAGTTTGAACTTTGTTATGTTGATACCGACAGATTCTGCTGCGATCCGGTTGTCACGGATCGCCATCACTGCACGGCCGGTTCTGGAATTTACAAAATTATATACGATAAATAAAATGACCAGGATCATGATCACACCGGCTGTGAAACTTGATAAATGAGGAATTTTTGCAATTCCCTTTGCCCCATTGATCAGCCAGATACCATCTTCGCTTAACTCGATCTTATTTCCATCCGAGATAGCAAAATGGAATCCATTCTCATCTTTTGCAATATATAAAACATTAATGACATTTTTGATGATCTCACCAAAAGCAAGCGTTACGATCGCAAGATAGTCGCCGCGGAGACGAAGCACCGGAATACCAATGAGGAATCCAAAAAATGCGGCTGCGACAGTTCCAACTGCAATTGCGATCAAAAACAGAACCACTTCATTCTGAATGCTGTCCTGTAACAGTTTGGTGCAGAATGCACTGGAAAATGCTCCCACACACATAAATCCGGCATGACCGATACTAAGCTCGCCCAGATAACCGACACAGAGGTTTAAACCAATTGCCACGATCGAATAGGTACACATTGGAACAAGAAGTCCCTGCATCAGGGAGGACATGTTGCCGGTTGTGATCATAGTCTGTACAATTATGTAAACCACAATGACCATAGCAAATGTAATGATATGATCTTTTGTACTTTTTTTCATTGATTTCAAATTTAACTTTGCCATATCTGCCACCTACACTTTCTCATGAACCTGTTTGCCCAAAATTCCCGAAGGCTTCACAAGAAGCACAATGATCAGGACTGCAAACACGATCGCATCGGATAACTGGGACGAGATATATGCGCGGCCTAAAATCTCGATCACACCAAGAAGGATCCCTCCGATCAATGCTCCCGGAATGGAACCGATCCCTCCGAATACAGCGGCTGTGAACGCCTTGATACCAGGCATTGCACCCGTATACGGTGTCAGTGTCGGATAAGCGGAACAGAACAGTACGCCTGCTACCGCTGCAAGACCGGAACCAATTGCAAATGTCAGGGAGATTGTTGCATTTACATTCACTCCCATTAACTGCGCTGCATCTTTATCCTCAGATACTGCAAGCATTGCCTGACCGGCTTTGGTTTTCTTGATAAAAAGCATCAGTGCAGCCATGATCACAACGCACGCCAGAAATGTAACAATTGTTGTACCGGAGATTGTGAGTGCTCCACCTGCCAGTTTCAATGCCGGAAGTGTTACAACATTTGTAAACGATCTTGTATCAGCGCCAAAGATCAGTAATGCTGCATTCTCTAAGAAATAGCTGACACCGATGGCAGTGATAAGAACTGCCAGAGGCGCTGCCTTTCTGAGTGGTTTGTATGCGATCTTTTCAATCACAATGCCGAGTACGGTACACACGATAATAGAAAGTACCACTGCCGGGACCGCTCCCCAGCCCTGTCCGCTCATTGTCATAAAGACAATATAGCAGCCTACCATAATAACATCACCGTGTGCAAAGTTTAACATTTTTGCGATACCATAAACCATGGTGTATCCCAATGCGATAATTGCATAGACACTACCGAGGCTGATACCGTTGATCAGGTAGGATAAAAAATTCATAACTACACCTCTGTCTTTCTGTTGATTTACTACGTTAAAACATTACTTTTTCACATCAAGGATTATAACATATAAAATACCTGTATACAATCTTTCTGTTAAAAAGAAGGTGTCATACGGCAGCCCAAGCCACCGTTGACACCCTCTGGGGAAACTGGATCGCCCTTATTTTCGTTGTATCATTATCGCAGATTACATTGCTGTATAAGCACCATCTTTGATCACCATAGCCTTTGGAGCTTTACTTACTTCTCCGGTAGCTTCCCATGTCATGCCATTACCTGTCAGACCATCTACAGAAATCTTTGTCATAGCCTCTGTCAGAGCTGTTCCGATATCAGATACGCTCATATCCGGTGTTACGCCAGCTTCCTCGATTGCAGCTTTGATCGCATAAATTGCATCATATGCATCTGCACCGAACTGGTTTGGTGTATCACCGTAAAGCTCTTTGTATTTGGATACAAATGCCTGTGTCTTCTCATCATCTGCATCTGCAACGAATGGTGTTAATAACATTAAACCTTCTGCTAAAGATGTATCAAAGTTTTTCACATCAAGGATACCGTCCATACCATCACATCCGAAGAATGTCGGTTCATAGCCCATTCCGTTTGCCTGATTTAAAATGATGGAAGCCTCTGTATAGTAGATTGGAAGGAATACCAGATCAGCACCTTCACTCTGTGCTTTCTGTAACTGTGTGGAGAAGTCTGTCTTGGAATCTGCTGTGAAAGCTTCCTCTGCGACAACCTCAAATCCCTGATTTGCTGCTTCTTTTACGAATGTAGCTTCAATACCGGATGAATATACATCAGAGCTGTCATAGATAACTGCTACTTTTGTTGCAAGTTTGTTCTCACCAATGTACTGTGCGGAAGCTGTTCCCTGATTCGGGTCTGTAAAGCATGCCTGGAATACATTGTCGTTTTCAATGACATCTGTGGAAGAAGCGGATGGTGTGATCTCAAACATACCATCTTCTGCTGTCTTATCTGCAACTGCAATACATGGAGTTGTTGTAACAGTTCCCATCAGAACCTGCATACCCCAGTCTTTTAAAGAGTTATAAGCATTGACAGATTTCTCTGCATCGCTCTGGTCATCTTCTGCTTTGAATTCTACCTGATATCCATTGATACCACCTGCTTCATTGATCTCATCTACTGCGATCTGTGCGGCATTCATAACTGCAGAACCATAAATTGCTGCTGCACCTGTTGTAGGTCCGATACCACCGATCTTAAATACGCTTCCATCTGCCGCGCTGTCTGTGGAACCGCTCTCCGTTGATGCTGCGCTTCCTGTGCTTCCTGTATCTGCGGATGATCCACATCCTGCGAATGTGCCAACTGCCAGTGCAGCTGCTAAAAACATACTCACTGCTTTCTTCATAATAATCCTCCTTGTTTGCGAAGCAAAAATTAAATTTTATTGAGATAATTTAATTTCTTCTTCTCAACTTTCTTTTTCTTGTAGAGAATCTTATCAAATTTTCTTTTTATGCACAATATTCAGAATCACCTAAATTATTGATGTATTTTAACGTCAACTTATGCAATTTACTCATTATGATAACTTGCAGTTATAGCTTTTATGCAGGTGTGTCATACTATACGATTTTTACGCATAAATATAGTGCTGTATCATATGTTCCAGCTTCTCTCCGCATCCCGCGTAATTGGCTTCCATAGCCAGTGATTCCATCAGATGTTCCTCCAGATATCGCTCTAAAAAGCTGTTGCGGAATTCATTTTCCATCTCTCCGACTTTGCTCTCCTCCTCATGCTGTAGATAATATGCAAGTGCAAAAAAATTTGGCGACCGCCATTCCGATGTATCTTCCAGCAATGCCTGCAGATTTTCCAACTCGCTCCGCAGCATGATCAGATTGATCTTGTCCATATTTGCCGCCATATTTTTGAGTCCGTCGGCTGTGGACTTAAAATCCGGATCATCCTCCCGGATGCTGCACTCATGGAAGATCTGATCCAAATGTCCGTTCAGTCTGTCGAGATCACGCTTCACATCCTCAATGGGAATCTCGTTCATGTCTTCCATCATATTGATCAGTCCGCGCCTTGCAACTGCCATATGTTCCTGCGAATCGACATACCCCTGACGCAGGTTTCCACCAAGTTCTAATGCGTCCTTTAAATCTTTCATCTGGACTTCCACCTGTTTTTTGTCCAGTTTACTCGCCAGCAGTTCTTTGCGGAGTTCTTTTACCTCGCGCGTCAGTTCCGCCACACGTTTCTGTTCCTCTGTCTTCTCTCCGAAAATCATGTCTGTCTTCTCCTCTTCCACAACCTACGAACATTCATATTCTCTGCTTAGTATAATCCAAGACAGCAAAACAGGCAATTGCGGCTTTCCGCAACTGCCTGTCTGCTTACTCTAATAACTCTGATGTATAATGCACGCCATCTTTGTCATACAAATCCGTCAGTTCTAAATCTGGATCCGTGTAATAGAGCACACTGTTCTCTCCAAAAATCGTCTGGATACCGTTTTCTGCGAGATTTTTTACCGCCTCTGTATCCATCATATCAGCGATATAAACCGGGCTTACCTTCAAAATGAGTTCTGCACAGCTGATGTCGTCTGCGTAAGCTGCCATATTATTGACTGCGGTCTTACACAGTCCGTCTGCGGTATCTGCATAACGGGTCCTGATATCACCGCTCTTAAATTCATAATAATGATATTTTTCCTTGTCCGACATCGGATAATTGTGCAGACTGACAATACTTTCCGCCCCGTCATAATGCATGACACCGGCAGGATAAATGATATTCCCCTGCCTGTCATATAGATTGAAAGAATAATCCGCATTTTCCTCTGCTGTCCCGGAAGTATCCGGACCGGCATTTAATTTCGTAATAGCAGAAGTCAGATCCAGATTTCTCGTAAATCCATCATAGCTTGTCAGCGAACCCAGTGTATAACCGTTCTCTATCATGACATCCGCCACATAATCAGTAATGAAAGCGTTTTTCATCCACGAAAAATCAATGAAATCCGAAATAAAATTCTTCTCTGCAAAAGCAAGGTAATCGTCGGATACAGACAATTTTACCTGATTGCCGCCGAGCAGTTCGACGTTCACGTCAGACGGATCATTGCTGTAAGCAGCCACCTCTGAAAAATAAGCTGCCACTTCCCCATTCTGGTAAGCATCATAGTTAACTGTCTCAGAGTCATCATTACAGAAAAACAGATTGTCATATTCTGTATACACAGGCGCAAGATAAATTGCCCGGTTTCCGGTCTCTGCGATCAGCTCAAAAGCATGGTATAATGCATCATCCACAACCATTGTCTCATTCGGGTGCCGGTTGAGATCATACACGTTTGTGATTCCTTCAAACGATTCATCCATACTGAACATTTTATAGGCTTTTACAATGGAATCTGTGTAGAGCAGCGTCAGCGCTTTTTTTTCTGCGGTGGCATTTACGCCCGCTGCTCCAACATAATAGCGGAAGATATAATCATCGCCACAATGAATTTCAGCGGATGAACCCACTTCAATGTTTGTCCATCCGCTGTCATTTGACATCAATCCATTCAGTGCATACATAAATGCGCCTGAAGCAATGACCAGCAATACGATCACTGCGATAAATCTCTGTCTTGTATTTTTCTCCGAAAGCTCCACCTTCTGAACCGGTCTCACATTCGGAGTATGGTTTCTGTTGCCACCTCTGACGGTTCTTCCCATATCTTAAATAAACACTGCTGCAAGTGCTAACAGGAACAATGCAAGAATGACTGCAAGTACAATAAATCCTGCAATGGCACCCTTTTTGCACATCTTGTAGTTACGATAATGTCTGTGTTTCTTAAAGATCATCGCTGCGATAATACCGATGACCGGAAGTAAGAACGAAAGCAGTGCGTACCATGCGCTTCCTGTATCATGAAGTGGTGGAAGCTGGATCTCATCATGTGCAATATTGTCATGATGTTCTTCTGGTCTTGGTGCATCTTTGTCTAAAATCGTAATTGTTTTTAAAGGCACATTCTTCTCACGCGTAGCTTTGTATTCTTCAATCTCTTTCTTATTACCAAATACCCAGTGGTCATGACCGATACAGACTAACTCCGGTTTGTCTGTACTGTAATCATGAATGGATGGATCATAAGTAAACAGCACTTTATTTTTCTCTAACTGTGGATCCGGGATCGGGATCGCAGAGATCAGAGAATGTGTATACGGATGCAGTGGGAAGTTGAACAACTCTTCTGCATCTGCGATCTCCACAATATCACCCTTATAAATAACGGCGATACGGTCAGAGATAAATCTCACGATGGAAAGGTCATGTGCGATAAATAAATATGTTAAGTCTTTTTCTCTCTGGAACTTTTTCAGTAAGTTCAATACCTGTGCACGAATAGATACGTCAAGTGCAGAGATTGGCTCATCAGCAACAACAAGTTCCGGTTCCATTACCATGGCACGGGCTAAACCGATACGCTGACGCTGTCCACCTGAGAACTCATGTGGGTATCTTGTCAGATGTTCCGGCAAAAGCCCTACTTCGTTGATCATTTCCTCAACTTTACGCACACGGTCTGCCTCATTCTCATATAAATGGAAGTTATACAGACCTTCGGATACGATGTAGTCGACAGTTGCACGCTCATTCAGGGAAGCTGCCGGATCCTGGAATACCATCTGGATGTTACGGATGACTTCACGATCCAGAGATTTTGGGATTTTCCCGGAAATACGCACACCTTTGTACAAAATCTCTCCGTTTGCCAATGGGTTGACACGGATGACTGCACGGCCGATGGTTGTCTTACCGGAACCGGACTCTCCTACTAAGGAGAATGTTTCTCCCTTGTGAATATCAAATGTCGCATTTTTTACAGCGCGGACAGCGTTATCGCCCTTGCCAAAAGTAATATCTACATTTTTTAAAGATAATAATACTTCTTTACCATTTTCATCAATCGGACCATGCTCTGGTAAATGAGAAGCATGCTCCTGGTTTTCTGTGTTTCGATTTAGTTTAGACACGATCTAAATCTCCTATATATTGAATGCTTTAACAAGTTTCTCATGAATGTTCTGGATTCCTTCCGGTTTTTCAACCTTTGGAGCATCCGGGTGTAACAGCCATGTTTTGGCGTAATGCGTATCTGTTACTTTGAACATTGGTGGTTCCTCTAAGGTATCGATCTTCATACAGTATGGGTTACGCGGTGCAAATGCATCGCCGACGATACTGTTGTAGAGCGAAGGTGGTGTACCTGTGATCGAGTAAAGAGTTGTATTTCTCTCAGCCAGCTGTGGCAGGGAAGAAAGTAATGCCCATGTATATGGATGACGCGGGTCATAGAATACCTCTTCTACCGTACCAACCTCTACGATCTGTCCTGCATATAAAACTGCAACACGGTCTGCGATATTGGCAACCACACCTAAATCATGTGTAATGAATACGATTGTATAATTGAATTCTTTCTGTAAATCCTTTAACAGTTTTAAGATCTGTGCCTGAATGGTAACATCAAGCGCTGTGGTAGGCTCATCACAGATTAAGATCTTTGGCTGACAGGACAGTGCGATCGCGATAACGATACGCTGTCTCATACCACCGGAATACTGGAATGGATAATCATCAAAACGTGCTTCCGGATTTGGGATACCAACCTTGTCCATCAGATCAAGTGCACGAAGTCTTGCCTCGTTCTCGGTACAATCCTGATGTTTCATGATGACAGATGTGATCTGTTTTCCAATCGTGATAATTGGGTTTAAGGATGTCATAGGATCCTGGAATACTGTAGCAATCTTCGTACCACGGATCTGGCTCCAGTCTCTTCCATCTTTGATATTTGCAAGGTTTAAGATACATGTTCCATGTAATCTCTCACTGTTCTCATCCAGATATTTTACGCGGAATGTAACTTTATCAAAAACAGCATTTCTCTGCTCTTCATCATTCAGATCCACGCCAAGCTGCATTGCCTCTTTTAATGCATCCAGCAGCGCATTGTTCTGCTTCATACGCTTGCGGAAACCAAAACGTCCGACAGAAAGATATACCTCTTTTGCAAGGATCTCATTTCTCGCTTCTGTCTCTGCTGAGATCGCTTCGCTGACTTCCTTCGCATGTTTTGCCTTAAGCTCTGCCATCTTCCTATCAAATTCCTGATTGTATGCGGTATCATGTGCCAGACTATTTGCACGCTCTTTTACCTTCTGCTCATGCTCTTTCTCGAATGCCTTGATTTTTGTATCCAATTCGGAGATTTTCTTTCCAGCCTCTTTGATCTTATCCTTCTCTTTGGATGGATCGTAAGTCTGTTTCAAGTTGAAGGTATTCGTTCTCTCATGTTTTAACTTAAGGAGTTCTTTTTCATACACTTCTGCTTCTTCCTGGCTTATATCGGCTCTTCTTCTCTTTTCAGACTCTAACTCAAGGATTGCTTTATAAGTGTCTGCACCAAACTCCAGTCTGGAATACTCGTCTAATTTTTTCTTATTCTCTGCGATGACTTTCTTTGCATTGTCATTTAATTTTACAACAGTGTCGGAAAGCTCCTCATCACTGAAAATAATCTTGCCGTTATCAATAAATCCGTTGCTGTCTAACATTCCTGCAAATGTTTTTGTAAAAACAGATTTACCGGAACCGGACTCTCCTACGATCGCAATGGATTCATTCTCATAAATATCCAGTGACACTCCACGGATAGCAGTAAGCACCCTGCCCCTCACATGGAATTTCACGATCAAATCTTTTACTGATAATAATACTTTTCTATCTTCCATCTACCTAACCTCTACATGTGTGTTCTCGGATCAGATGCATCACCAAGGTTCTGTCCAACGACATATAAAACAATCGTGATGATAGAAGCAACGACTACCGGGCTCCAGAACTCGAACTGCCAGCCAGGGGTAAGCATCGCACTTTCTGACTCGTAAATCAATCTACCAAGTGACATATCTGACATACCCATACCGATATATGCTAAGAACACCTCATAAGAAATATAGGAAGGGATCTCTGTTGCTGCCAGTGTTACAATAACAGATGTCATAAATGGAAGAATATTCTTCATTGCGATCTTAAGTGTACTCGTTCCCAGACATTTGGATGCAAGGTTGTACTCTCTGTCTCGGATGATCACTACCTGTGTACGGATAAAGTATGCGATTCCAAGCCATCCGGTAATGGTCAGCGCCAGTACCATGGTCCAGAAACCAGCTTTAAACAACATAACCATAACGGCGATCAATAAAATGTATGGAATGTTTGCAAGAATGTTATATACCTCCTGCATAAAAACATCCACTTTCTTTGAAAATCCCCAGATAGATCCGACAACAACACCAACGGAAAGGTTGATCGCTGCACAGATAAATGCAAGGGAAATGGAAATCCTTGATCCAAACCATACGGCATCGAATGTAGACTGTCCGGCTGCACCGGTACCTAAGATCCAGTGAATGTTCATTCCCAGACGTTCGATCGCTGCAGATGGTGACAAGTGTTTAGTTGTCGCATCCATTAAGTTACCAAACTTATCATATTCCACAAATAATGGGTAAAGGTAAGTGAATGCGATCAACACACCCAGAATCGCCAAAATAATAATATTAATCTTTTTCTTAAAAAATACACGGAATACAGAATGCCAGTAAGAATATCTTGGCGCTGTAATCTTTTCTGATTCCAGATCACTGTGGTCTACCGGAGCGAATAATTCTTCCTCCGGCATACCGAACTTTTCTAAATCCTGACTCATTTCTAATTACCTGTCCTTTGTTGAGAATGAAATTCTAGGATCAACCATTGCCATTAGGACATCACCTAAAATAAGGGATGTGACTGTTAAAATCGCATAGAACAGTGTTCCACCGACAATAACACCATTATCATATTTGTTGATAGCCTCTGTTAATAAGTTACCAATACCTGGAACGACATACACACGCTCTGTGATGATCGCTCCTGTCAATGCTCCAAGCACTGCCGCAGGGATTCCCTGAATGATCGGGATCGCTGCGTTCTTCAAAATATGTCTGGTGAAAATCTCACCCTCTGTCAGACCACCGGATCTTGCGAATTTGACATAGTCCGAATTCATCTGGTCGATCATATAACGTCTTATCCACTTCATCAGATTTGCTATGGATGGAAGTGCTAACGATACGATCGGCAATATATACATCAGCCTGCTCGGCGATTCCATATCAAAGGTTGTCGGCAGACCAAAGCTTCCACCGATCGCCTTGAACAGGAAAATATACGCAAGTGATGGTACTGCGATAATAAATACAATATAAAGCGTACCAATCTTATCGACCAGTTTGTCTTTCTTTCTCGCCATAAGGATACCCAGCGGCACACCGATCAGATAAGACATGATAACTGCGATCAGTCCGATCACAAAGGAATAACCCACTTTGGATTTTCCTGTTTTGTATGTTGCAACATTGGTGTAGTCATCTTCATAACGGTCTGCATACAATAAGCTGGATTCTCTGGAACCCTGCATATAGGTTGCAGTGTGCAGATTGTCCGCACTCTCCTCCACAAGACCGGTTGGATAGGTGACAGTTGATTTTATATAAGATCCCTGATGGCTTGTCATCGTACTGAATACATCCACTCCCTGATTTACCGTGTAGGATGTTCCAAGATTGATCGTCACAATATTCTGATGAACAAACGGAAACTTGGAATCAAAATACAGTAAATACTTGTGTGTTGTACCATTGCCAATGATCGCCGGTGAGAATTTTTCCCCACCATAGACAGGATCATGTAACGTAAAGGTGAGACCTCTCTCACCTACGATGTCTTCTACATTATTAATATCATCAATTGTTATTAAATTTGCAAAATATTTTCCCATACGGGATGCCAATGGGACATCTTTATACGCAAAAAGCTGCTGCTGGCCACCGTCGGCATACTTCTTCTTGTTCATCATGACGGCGTCTTTGCGGACTACCGTGTATCCCTGAGACTTATAATACTTTGTGAATTTTTTGACATATTCACTGACCTGCTCAGAATCCTGTTCCTTGGTTCTTCCGAAACCAACCACTGCAGATCGCTCTTCCTCTGTTAATTCTCCACTGCTTACAAGTTCATTCAGCCAGTCAGAGTAGGTGACATAATCCAGATAACCATAATCTTCCCATTTAGAGTATTTATAGGCAACTCTTGCATTATTACTTGTATGTGAATATTTTGTATCCCCTGCAAAAACAAGGTTTCGGTCTAACATTGTGTAGATCATGATCATGACCAGCGCCACAACGATCACGATAGACACCAGTCCATGTAATATACGTTTTAATAAATATTTTGTCATAATTGTTCACTCATCAATAGTGCAGGGGAGCGGGGAATCCCCGCTCCGATGCAGTGTTGTTATTTCGTAGATACGATTAATAAATACCGATAGATTTGATCATGTATCCGGCATATTCTGGCTGGAATGTATCCAGATAAGATGCAGGATCACCATAGTCAGGACCCCATCCGGATAAGTCACAGAAGTCATAGTTCATTTCGTAACCATAGTTCATGTAATATCCGCTGTAGTACCAGTCTGTGTTATCTGCTGCTGCAATTAAGTTTACCTGGACAAGTCCCTGTGTAGAAGCTTCGATAGACTGTTTCAGAGAGTTTGCTCTGTTTGTAAATACTTCACTGGAAGAAGCATATACAACATCCATCTGGATTGGGTTGTCAGCATCGATCGTAAGACCATCTGCTGCTAACTCTTCTACTGCCTGACTCATTTCTTCCCAGGAGTTATCTGCATTGTACCATCCGTCATATCCGTCGGAAGAACCGGCACCCTCGTTAGCTGTTGGATCCCATACTGTGATCTTCACGCCGTCAGCATCGATCTGATCCTGTACGATCTGTCCATAGTATGTTCCAGCCGGATATGTTTTTTCTGTTCCGTTGATATCAACTGTTACTTCTTCTTCCAAAGTAACAAAGTTACCCGGTGTGTAAGAGTTTCTCATAGAAGCATATTTCAGATCATCACCAACCTGCTGTGCAAGATAAGCACCACGATCCAAGCCCATGGCAAGTGCTCTACGGAAGTGGACGTTCTGCATAGCCTGTTTTGTTCTTGCAGCATCTTCCTCTGTCTGTGAGGAAACTGCTTTTGTTGTATCGTTTGCGTTTGCAAACTGATTACGGTTGATATTAAAGAATCCGCTGTATGTTGTTGCATCTGTAAGTGCTACATATGCATAATCATCAAAGTTTCCATCCGCTTTTGCTGCTGCAACAGAAGCTGTGTTAAGACCTGTTCCATCTACAACACCTGCGATTGCATCGTTATATGCTTTTGTCGCATCAGAACCATCATTGTATACCCATGTCAGTGTATGGATATTGATGTGATCTGCATTCCAGTAGGACTCGTTAGCCTGGAATACGATTGTGTTCTTGGATGTAAAGTTCTTAACAACATATGGTCCGCAATATGCGATAGAATCAGAATCCTTACCATATGTGTAATCTGCTGCATCCGGATCATACTCAACACCAAACTTACCACCCATGGATTCATAGAAGGATCTGTTCATTGGAGCAAATACGTTGTAACCGAGCATTGTTGTGAAGTATGTGCAAGGAGCTTCCAGATCATACTCTAATGTGTAATCATCAACCGCTTTTACACCGACCTGTGAGAAGTCTGTTACTTCACCGGAGATGTACTGGGATGCATTTGTGATGATACCTTCGATCAGGTACTCAAGACCACCCTGGGCATCCATCATATGCTGCATTCCGGCAACAAAGTCATCTGCTGTCACATCAGCAACTTTTCTGCCCTGGGAATCAACCCATGTAGCACCTTTGCGAAGATGGAATGTGTAAGTTAATCCGTCATCAGATACTTCATAGCTCTCTGCTAATGCAGGCTGTAAAGTTCCCTCTCCATCATACTCCATTAATCCATCGTATGTGTTCACGATTGCTTCAGCATCTACAGACTGAGAAGTTGCAAGAATATCCCATGTGGTAGGATCCTGTGTATATAACTGATAATTATAAGTATCTTTGAGCGTGTAACCCTGCTCCTCTAAGTAAGATTTTGCCCATGCTTCATACTCACCTGTTCCTTTTAACTCAGCCCATTTTGCTCTCATTGTGCTGACATCGGAAGCTTTGATCAGCTCTGTTGTGACAACTGCATTATGGTATCTGTCCATATCGTTGCCCCACAGTGTATAGTCAAATGTGTAAGGAGCTACACGTGAGATGGAATAGTTACCACCCTTTGACTGTAATGGAAGCATAACGCCTGATTCCATTAACTTTGCTTCTGCGATTGCTTCAAGTGCAAATTTCTCAGAAACGGTTTCAGCTTCATCAGCTTTCTGGTAAGCTGCCCAAAAATCACCGAGTTCTTTGTCATACAGCTCTGCAGATACTTCTTCATAATTAGCCGGAGCTACTGCTTCTTCGCTGCTGCCTGATTCTGTACCGGCTTCTGTGTCTTCGACAGCATTTGCATCATCTGCGGCATTGTTCTTATTGCCACATGCAGTCATGCTGACTGTCATAGCAAGTACAAGCATAAGGCTTACTACTTTTTTCTTCATAATATTTCCTCCTGTAGAAATAATCTATATAAACGCTTATGCGCTTATATCATAATTTTTCCTGTTTCTCTGCGGTAAAAAACGTATTCTGATCCGGGCTTTCAATTTCAATGTGTTATCATTGCGCCACGTTATCGTGCTAAATTATTTTTTTACAACCAAAAAAAGTGCCAACAGACTTTTCCGTCTATTGCACTCACTAGATACAAGTGTCTTTTTCCCGCGTACAACACTTCTTCTATTATACATGCATCTGCGATTTTGTCAATAGTTTTTCTTTTGTCACTTTCTTCCTTATACACACGTTTTATCATATATTTTCCCGCTGTTTTCTCTCCCATCGTTTCTTTATTACAGCTTAATTACAGCTTATTGCAATGCCTCTGTCTCTTCATATCTCTTTAAGCTTTTATCGCTTTACTTATGTACTGTATTATCTCGATATCAGAGTATTGCCTTAATATGTATTATACAAGGCAGTCGACATTTGTCAACAGAAATTTGTTTACCAAGAAACATTTTTCTCGTTGACATAGTAAAAAAAGAGCAGGGATGCCCCATATTAGGGGCCTTTCCCTGCTCTTTGTCTCTATTCATTTTCCCGACTAACTTTTACAGACATCCGCCTGTCAAAATCTGTTATCTATTAAACGCCTTTTTTTCGAATTTGTCAACCAGCTTTTCCATACATCCATCTTCAAAAGGACTATTTAACCCTGCTTCCACGATCACATTGGTAAAGAAATCACGTGCGGAAAGATTACAGAGTTTATAGTAATTCTTCCATGCTTTTTCAAAGTCTTCATCCATCATGACTTTGAACTGCATCGCACACACACTTGCAAGACAGTAATCAATATAATAGAACGGGCTGCCAAAAATGTGCGGCTGTTTCTGCCAGAAGCCGCCTTGTCCAAAGAAAGGATCTTCTTCGTAATCCATGTGCGGGCGGTAAACTTTTTCCAATCCTGCCCAGACTGCCTTGCGTTCTGCCGGTGTCATCTCCGGTTTTTCGTACACAATGTGCTGGAACTCGTCCACCATACATCCGTATGGGACAAACGCAGCGGAATCTTCCAGATGCATTTTCAGGTAATCGTCTTTCCGGTCGCCAAAAAATAATTCCATCCAGTTATAGGTGAAGTACTCCATCGACATGGAGTGGATTTCCGCTGTCTCCATTGTGATATCGGCGAACTCACGGATCTCTTCGTCTCTTAACAGATATCCCTGGAATGCATGGCCACATTCATGGGTGATGACGTCCACATCTCCGCTTGTTCCGTTGAAGTTTGCAAAAATAAATGGAGACTTGAAATTTGGAATATAGGTCATATAGCCGCCCTGACGCTTTGTTTTTCTTCCGAGCACGTCAAAAAGTTCATTCTCCATCATAAAATCAAAAAATTCCTTTGTCTGTGGAGACAGTTCACTGTACATTTTCTGTCCTGCCGCAAGAATTTCCTCCGGTGTTCCGACCGGCGCAGGATTTCCATTCGTGAAATAGACGTCTGTATCAATATAGGAAAGCTTCTCCACACCAATACGCTGTCTGCGCTGCTCATGTAGTTTATTGGCAAACGGGACAAAGTATTCTTTCACCTGTTTCCGGAAATTTTCGACCATTTCCTTGTCATAACAGTTGCGGTTCATACGGTAATAACCAAGCTCCACATAATTCTCATAGCCAAGCTGTCTTGCCTGCTCGGTTCTGTTTTTCACCATCTTATCGTAAATCTCGTCGATCTCATCTGTAACAGACAGGAAATAGTCACTGACTGCCTTCCATGCTTTTCTTCTCAACTCACGGTCCGGGCTGGTCTGGAACTTTCTCATGAGAGACAGATTGTAAACTTCTCCCTCGAAAGGAATCTTCGCTGTAGCGATCAGCTTACTGTAACGGCTGCTCAATGCATTTTCTTCCTGCATTAACGGAATGATCTTCTCGTCAAAAGCCTTGTTTGCGATCTCGATATTTTTAAATGTCACTTTTCCAATCTTACTCTCCAGATAGTCTCTGTAAGGAGAATCATAAAGTACTTTTCCGTATTCATTCTCATACTGGCTGATGATCGGTCCGACCTCATCATAAAAATCGCTTTCTTTCTCATAAAATTCATCGGTCGTATCAATATCATGGCGGATCATTGCAAGTTCCATGCTTGTCTGCACATCTGCGGTAAATTTATAGTACTCCCGGTGGATCTCAAACTGCTCCTCCCCGCTTTTTGCATTCTTCGTGCGCTCGATAATGCTCTTATACTCTTTTTCTACTTCTTCCATATCAATGCGTTTGTATGGCATTTCTGAAAATTTCATAGTGTGGTTCTCCTTTTTGTCCTGCTATCATTTATTCCTGCTGTCTTTTTCAAACCTGCATCTGTATTTCATTATATAGAGAACATTTTGTTTTTACTATCTTTTTTTTGAAAAAAGATTATAATGAATATAGTTTATCAAAAGTGAGGTTCCCATGATTACCACAGAAGATATTTTAAATATGAATTTTTATAAAAAAGAAAAATTTACCGGAAGTTACAAGGGCATGCGCTACCTTGTAAAAAAAGACAAAGATGACGCGGAAAACGATATCTTCCGTGCCACAGTCTGGCCTGGACCTTATAATTTTGCAACCACTCCCGACGACCAGAAAATTTCCGCCACTTTTCCATTCACAGAAGAAGGAAAACAGCAGGCTGTCGACTGGATGAATGAGCAGTGGCGCTCCAGAAGTGAGTGGGGTATTATGATGCATTCGTGAGAAGTGACCGTCAAAAAAAGGAACACCGTTTCCGATATTCCTTCATACTGCGGGTGACAGGACTTGAACCTGCACGTCGGGGACACTAGAACCTAAATCTAGCGCGTCTGCCAATTCCGCCACACCCGCAAAACTGCTTTCCAAGTATAACTTATTTATCCATAAATTGCAACTGCTTTGTTGATTTTAATGATAATGTAAAAAAATCAGACATCGGGGATTCGGTCTCCGCTTCCGCTCCGGTCGTTGCTAAGCAGGCGCCACTGGCGCCTAGCAACCTCTCACGCACTGATAATTGATATCAGATGGAGCGAAATTATAGAAATTATAGGTTATCGATAATTTTGGATGCGCTTTGCACATAGTTTTATAGAATTTTTTAGGAGGTACTTCAGATATGAGTAAGCTTTTGGTGGCATGGCATCATTTTAAGACGATTACGATGCATAGAATTCTGGTGATGCAGGGATGTTTCAAGATGGGGTTGTACTGGCAGGGGTTGACACATGATCTTTCGAAGTATTCCCCAACGGAATTTAAAACAGGTGTTCAGTATTATCAAGGAGACAAGAGCCCGAATGCTGCAGAGAGGGAAGCAAAGGGCTATTCAGAGTCCTGGTTGCACCATAAGGGCAGAAACCGTCATCATTATGAATATTGGACGGATGTGACGAAGGATCGCAGTCTTGGTAT
>OJKQ01000840.1_pt1 | contig 17138 bp, 16 predicted proteins | sample 1596641 | NCBI WGS metagenome assembly OJKQ01 (sample SAMEA4350167, study PRJEB24818) | metagenome | biome: human; feature: gut; material: faeces | place: Denmark | collected 2013-09 | reverse complement strand
GTCCACTGGCGGAAGAAATCTCCCGTGGTCTGCTGGCGGAACCGGTGCAAATCCACTCTCACGGCGGACGTGTGCATCTGGTACTGAGCGGCGACCTGATTATCGATGTGGCTTTCCTCGGCGTCCCGTCCTGTGATGAATTCGGTAATGCCAACGGCTACACCGGTAAAGCCTGCTGCGGCTCCCTCGGCTATGCAATGGTTGATGCCGACAACGCAAAACAGGTCGTGATGCTTACCGAAGAACTGCTGCCTTATCCGCATAATCCGGCAAGCATTGAGCAAGATCAGGTTGATCTGATCGTCAAAGTTGATCGCGTTGGCGATGCTGCAAAAATCGGCGCTGGTGCTACCCGTATGACCACTAACCCGCGCGAACTGCTTATTGCCCGTAGCGCTGCGGATGTGATTGTTAACTCTGGCTACTTCAAAGAAGGTTTCTCCATGCAGACCGGCACCGGCGGCGCTTCGCTGGCGGTAACCCGTTTCCTGGAAGACAAAATGCGTAGCCGCGATATTCGCGCCGACTTCGCCCTCGGCGGTATTACCGCAACGATGGTTGATCTGCACGAAAAAGGTTTGATCCGCAAACTGCTGGATGTGCAGAGCTTTGACAGCCATGCTGCGCAATCGCTGGCCCGTAACCCCAATCACATCGAAATCAGCGCCAACCAGTACGCTAACTGGGGGTCGAAAGGCGCAGCGGTTGATCGTCTCGACGTGGTGGTACTGAGCGCGCTGGAAATTGACACCCAGTTCAACGTTAACGTGCTGACCGGCTCTGACGGCGTACTGCGTGGTGCTTCCGGTGGTCACTGCGATACCGCGATTGCCTCTGCGCTTTCCATCATCGTCGCGCCGCTGGTACGCGGTCGTATTCCGACGCTGGTGGATAACGTGCTGACCTGCATCACCCCGGGCTCCAGTGTCGATATTCTGGTCACAGACCACGGCATCGCTGTTAACCCGGCACGTCCGGAGCTGGCAGAACGTCTGCAGGAAGCGGGGATCAAAGTGGTTTCTATTGAGTGGCTGCGTGAACGTGCGCGTCTGCTGACCGGTGAACCACAGCCGATTGAATTCACCGACCGCGTCGTTGCCGTTGTGCGTTACCGCGATGGCTCGGTGATCGATGTTGTGCATCAGGTGAAGGAATAAGCCATGCACCTGCTTCCTGAACTCGCCAGCCACCATGCGGTGTCAATTCCCGAGCTGCTCGTCAGCCGGGATGAAAGGCAAGCACGGCAACACGCCTGGCTCAAGCGCCATCCTGTTCCACTGGTCTCCTTTACCGTGGTTGCGCCTGGGCCAATTAAAGACAGCGAGGTCACACGCCGAATTTTTAATCATGGCGTGACAGCCTTGCGTGCCTTAGCCGCAAAACAGGGCTGGCAAATTCAGGAGCAGGCTGCACTGGTTTCCGCCAGCGGGCCGGAGGGCATGTTGAGCATTGCCGCCCCGGCTCGCGACCTCAAGCTCGCCACCATTGAGCTTGAACATAATCATCCTCTCGGGCGGTTATGGGATATCGATGTCCTGACACCCGAAGGCGACATTCTCTCCCGCCGCGATTATTCACTGCCGCCTCGCCGCTGCCTGTTGTGCGAGCAAAGCGCAGCTGTTTGCGCGCGTGGAAAAACCCATCAACTGACCGATTTACTCAACCGCATGGAGGCGCTGCTAAACGATGTCGATGCCTGCAACGTCAACTAAAACCACAAAGCTTGCGACGTCATTAATCGATGAGTACGCCCTGCTGGGCTGGCGCGCCATGCTGACTGAAGTCAACCTGTCACCGAAACCAGGCCTCGTGGATCGCATTAACTGCGGTGCGCACAAAGATATGGCGCTGGAAGATTTCCACCGCAGCGCGCTGGCGATTCAGGGCTGGTTACCCCGTTTCATTGAATTTGGTGCCTGTAGTGCAGAAATGGCACCGGAAGCGGTACTCAACGGATTACGCCCAATTGGTATGGCTTGCGAAGGTGATATGTTCCGCGCCACTGCGGGCGTAAACACGCATAAAGGAAGCATTTTTTCTTTAGGGCTACTGTGTGCGGCAATTGGCCGTTTGCTTCAGCTCAACCAGCCGGTAACGCCAACAACCGTTTGTTCTACGGCGGCAAGTTTCTGCCGTGGCCTGACCGATCGCGAACTGCGTACCAATAATTCACGACTGACGGCAGGTCAACGGTTGTACCAGCAGCTTGGCCTTACCGGCGCACGCGGTGAAGCCGAAGCGGGTTATCCACTGGTGATCAACCACGCCTTGCCGCATTACCTCACTCTGCTGGATCAGGGGTTAGATCCTGAGCTGGCATTGCTCGATACCTTGCTCCTACTGATGGCTACCAACGGCGATACCAACGTTGCATCGCGCGGTGGCGAGGGGGGCCTGCGCTGGCTACAGCGCGAGGCGCAAACATTATTGCAAAAAGGGGGCATTCGAACCCCCGCCGATCTCGATTATCTCCGGCAGTTCGACAGGGAGTGTATCGAACGAAATCTCAGTCCAGGCGGCAGTGCCGACCTGCTGATCCTTACCTGGTTTTTAGCACAGATTTAATTATTTAAGCACTTGATAAATTTGGAAATATTAATTTTCGGAGAACCCGTATGTCTTTAGCAAAAGATAATATATGGAAATTATTGGCGCCCCTGGTGGTGATGGGTGTCATGTTTCTTATCCCTGTACCTGACGGTATGCCGCCGCAGGCGTGGCATTACTTTGCAGTGTTTGTGGCAATGATTGTCGGCATGATCCTCGAGCCAATTCCGGCAACGGCGATCAGTTTTATTGCGGTTACTATTTGCGTTATTGGCAGTAATTACCTGCTCTTTGATGCCAAAGAATTAGCTGACCCAGCGTTTAATGCGCAAAAACAGGCGCTGAAATGGGGTCTGGCTGGTTTTTCCAGCACCACGGTATGGCTGGTATTTGGCGCATTTATTTTTGCATTAGGGTATGAAGTTTCCGGGTTAGGCCGTCGTATTGCCCTTTTCCTGGTGAAATTCATGGGCAAACGCACGCTGACGTTGGGTTATGCGATTGTCATTATCGACATTCTGCTGGCACCGTTTACACCGTCCAACACCGCGCGTACCGGGGGTACGGTTTTTCCGGTCATTAAAAACCTGCCGCCGCTGTTTAAATCATTCCCGAACGATCCGTCCGCGCGTCGTATTGGCGGCTATTTGATGTGGATGATGGTCATTAGTACCAGTCTGAGTTCGTCCATGTTTGTCACCGGTGCGGCACCAAACGTGCTGGGTCTGGAGTTCGTCAGCAAAATTGCCGGTATCCAGATTAGCTGGTTGCAGTGGTTCCTCTGCTTCCTGCCGGTTGGGGTTATCTTGCTTATCATTGCGCCGTGGCTTTCCTACGTGCTGTACAAACCGGAAATCACACACAGTGAAGAAGTGGCAACCTGGGCGGGTGATGAACTAAAAACCATGGGTGCGCTGACGCGCAGAGAGTGGACGCTGATTGGCCTTGTATTGCTCAGCTTAGGTTTATGGGTATTTGGCAGTGAAGTCATTAATGCTACTGCGGTAGGTCTGCTGGCAGTTTCGCTGATGCTGGCGCTGCACGTTGTGCCGTGGAAAGACATTACTCGCTATAACAGCGCATGGAACACGCTGGTCAACCTGGCAACGCTGGTTGTTATGGCGAATGGCCTGACCCGTTCTGGCTTTATCGACTGGTTCGCCAACACGATGAGTACACACCTGGAAGGCTTCTCACCAAACGCAACGGTGATTGTACTGGTTCTGGTGTTCTACTTTGCACACTACCTGTTTGCCAGCCTGTCTGCGCACACCGCAACCATGCTGCCGGTTATTCTGGCCGTCGGTAAAGGGATTCCGGGCGTACCAATGGAACAACTGTGTATCCTGCTGGTACTGTCTATCGGTATCATGGGCTGTCTGACGCCGTATGCAACCGGTCCTGGGGTGATTATTTACGGCTGTGGCTATGTGAAATCAAAAGATTACTGGCGTCTTGGCGCAATCTTCGGGGTGATTTACATCTCTATGCTGCTGTTGGTTGGCTGGCCGATTCTCGCCATGTGGAACTAATACGTTCGCCAAACGCTGAATAAATCATCACGCCCGCCAGGTAAGCCCACCTGGCGGGCTTTTTTATGATTTAATAGATAATATTCAGTGTATGTATGAGTTCCACACCCATTATGAAAGCATTCTGGCGTAACGCCGCGTTGCTCGCGGTTTCTCTGCTTCCCTTCTCTTCTGCCAACGCCGTGGCGTTGCAGGCAAAACAGTATGGCGATTTTGATCGCTATGTCCTGGCCCTCTCCTGGCAAACCGGATTTTGCCAGAGTCAACACGATCGAAATCGTAACGAACGAGATGAATGTCGCCTGCAAACCGAAACGACCAACAAAGCTGATTTTCTGACCGTACATGGTCTGTGGCCAGGATTGCCTAAATCGGTTGCTGCCCGTGGTGTTGATGAACGCCGCTGGATGCGCTTCGGTTGCGCTACTCGCCCAATCCCGAATCTATCAGAAGCGCGCGCCAGCCGAATGTGTTCATCTCCGGAAACCGGGTTATCGCTGGAAACGGCAGCTAAACTAAGTGAAGTCATGCCAGGAGCTGGCGGACGTTCCTGCCTGGAACGCTACGAATATGCCAAACACGGTGCCTGCTTTGGTTTTGATCCAGACGCATACTTCGGCACGATGGTACGCCTGAATCAAGAAATTAAAGAGAGCGAAGCCGGAAAATTCCTTGCGGATAACTACGGTAAAACAGTGAGCCGCCGTGACTTTGATGCCGCCTTTGCCAAAAGCTGGGGAAAAGAGAACGTGAAAGCAGTTAAGCTAACGTGCCAGGGTAACCCTGCGTATTTGACTGAAATTCAGATCTCGATCAAAGCTGACGCCATCAACGCTCCGCTTTCTGCCAACTCATTCTTGCCACAACCACACCCAGGCAACTGTGGCAAAACCTTTGTGATTGATAAAGCAGGTTATTAATCCTCTGATTTACAAAACACGCTAATTCGTCTTCCATAAACCATGACGATTAAGATTTATACATAATGCGCTACATTGAGGAATTCCCTGAATGTGACGCAAATCACTTCAAAGAGTGAGCAACAGTCAGTATCATCATGTGAGTTAAACCCTCGCCGCCTGACGGTGAGGGTTTTCTTTTGGGTATGTTTATCTGCGACACTCGCAGTACCGACGACATGGAGTAAAAATGTCCAGACCAACTATCATCATTAACGACCTGGATGCCGAACGCATCGATATTCTGCTGGAGCAACCCGCCTATGCTGGTTTGCCAATCGCCGACGCGTTAAACGCAGAGTTGGATCGCGCCCAAATGTGTTCGCCAGAAGAGATGCCACACGACGTGGTGACAATGAACAGCCGGGTTAAATTCCGCAATCTTAGCGATGGCGAAGTGCGTGTGCGCACGCTGGTGTATCCGGCAAAAATGACCGACAGCAATACTCAGCTTTCCGTTATGGCTCCGGTAGGTGCCGCACTGCTGGGGCTGCGCGTTGGCGATTCCATTCACTGGGAACTTCCGGGCGGCGTTGCAACCCACCTTGAAGTGCTGGAACTCGAATACCAGCCAGAAGCTGCTGGCGATTACCTGCTTTAATCCCATCTGCACAAGCGATAACTCGCTTTGCCCAGAGGATGCACTCGCATCCTCTTTCCGCTCAAATATCAACCAGATTTATCATTTTGCTCTTAAGCGCAGCATTCTAATCTGAACTGGTTATTCATCTGCGGAACCTCATATGAGCGAAGCTCTCGGTATCACTGCATTTTATATATTCATAGCCGCAATTATTGTTGCTGCAGTGCTATACCTTGAACAACGCTGGTAGCGCCTGGTTTTATTTATTTTCCAGCTCAATAGCAAATTCAGATCAAATCAGCCTCGCAAATCATAGATTCATAACCAATAATGTGCTGTTATGTATACATGCAAAAACAAGGAGAGAATGCTTATGTACAAAACAATCATCATGCCAGTGGATGTTTTCGAAATGGAATTGAGCGACAAAGCGGTTCGCCACGCTGAATTCCTCGCCCAGGATGACGGAGTTATTCATCTACTTCACGTACTACCGGGGTCAGCCAGCCTGAGCCTGCACCGTTTTGCCGCTGATGTACGTCGTTTTGAAGAGCATCTGCAACATGAAGCAGAAGAACGTCTGCAAACGATGGTCAGCCACTTCACCATCGATCCTTCCCGCATTAAGCAACATGTCCGTTTTGGTAGTGTGCGGGATGAAGTTAACGAGTTAGCGAAAGAACTTGATGCAGATGTAGTAGTGATTGGTTCGCGTAACCCATCGATTTCAACTCATCTGTTGGGTTCTAACGCCTCGAGCGTGATCCGCCACGCCAATTTGCCGGTGCTGGTTGTGCGTTAATTGCCAGAATAAGTATCCCGCCCTGCCCGGAGCCATCCCTGCAGGGCTTTTTAATGCAATAAAAAAGCCGCCAGGTTTGACCCCGGCGGCTAAGCAATTGCAGGTGAATCTTACTTCTTCTTATGCAGTTTTGGTGCGAATCAGGTAGTCAAAAGCACTCAGAGAGGCTTTGGCACCTTCGCCAGTGGCGATGATGATCTGCTTGTAAGGAACCGTCGTACAGTCACCCGCTGCGAACACGCCTTTGACGTTGGTTTCACATTTCGCATCAATGATAATCTCACCCATGCGGTTACGTTCGACTGCGCCTTCCAGCCAGTTGGTGTTCGGCAGCAGACCAATCTGGACGAAAATACCGGCCAGTTCGATGTTGTGAATATCGCCGCTGACACGATCGCGATATTCCAGACCTACGACTTTGCTACCGTCGCCTTTCACTTCCGTGGTTTGCGCATTCAGAATAATGTCGACGTTTTTCAGGCTGCGCAGTTTGTCCTGCAGAACCTGGTCGGCTTTCATTTCTGGCGCAAATTCCAGCAGCGTTACGTGCTCAACGATACCCGCCAGGTCAATTGCCGCTTCCACGCCGGAGTTACCGCCGCCGATAACCGCTACGCGTTTGCCTTTAAACAGCGGGCCGTCGCAGTGCGGGCAGTAGGTCACGCCTTTGGTGCGATACTGATCTTCGCCAGGAACGTTCATGTTGCGCCATTTTGCACCGGTCGCCACGATAATGCTGCGTGCTTTCAGTACCGCGCCAGAAGCTGTTTCAATCTGATGCAGGCCGCCTTCAACCGCTGCCGGGATCAGTTTGCTCGCGCTCTGACTGTCGATCACATCAACGTCGTATTCATCAACATGAACTTTCAGCGCACCTGCCAGTTTCTGGCCTTCGGTCTTCGGTACAGAAATGTAGTTTTCGATATCAACGGTATCGAGGATCTGACCACCAAAACGTTCGCCCATCAGACCGGTACGGATGCCTTTACGTGCGGAGTAAATTGCTGCCGCTGCACCCGCCGGGCCGGAACCAACGATTAATACGTCATAAGCATCACGCTTGTTCAGCTCTTCTGCCGCACGTTTTTCCGCACCAGTATCAATTTTGGCAACGATTTCAGTCAACGTCATGCGGCCCTGACCAAACTCTTTCCCGTTTACGAACACTGCCGGAACGCCCATCACGTTGCGATCGGTGATTTCGTTCTGGAAGGTGCCGCCGTCAATTGCAGTGTGCTTGATGCGCGGGTTCAGTACGCTCATCAGGTTCAGCGCCTGCACCACGTCCGGGCAGTTGTGGCAAGAGAGCGAGTAATAGGTTTCGAATTCAAAATCACCGTCAATATGGCGAATCTGCTCCAGCAGTGACTGCGCTTCTTTCGACGGATGACCACCGGTCCACAGCAACGCCAGTACCAGCGAGGTGAACTCGTGGCCCAGCGGGGATCCTGCAAAACGTGGCCCCTGGTTGGAACCTGGGTTAGTGATCAGGAAAGACGGCTTACGCACCGGCAAGCTGTTATCTTCTTTAAAGGTGACTTTGTCTGACAGTTCTGCGATTTCAGCCAACAGTTCCTTGATATCTGCCGATTTAGCGCTGTCATCCAGCGTGGCAATTAACTCAACAGGCTTGGTCAATTTCTCAAGGTAAGCCTTGAGTTGAGTTTTCATATTTGTGTCGAGCATGTTTATCTCCTGGGCTTTAAACATCATCATGCAAGCGGCCTCTGCGGCTACCTGGATGCAGCTTGCATCATGGTGCGGGGAAGAAAATCGGGTGCCGCAGCACCCGATTAATTACGCGATTGCGGAACTTAGATTTTACCAACCAGGTCCAGAGACGGAGCCAGAGTTGCTTCACCTTCTTTCCATTTAGCCGGGCAAACTTCACCTGGGTGAGAAGCTACGTACTGTGCTGCTTTGATTTTACGCAGCAGGTCAGACGCGTCACGGCCAATGCCTTCAGCGGTAACTTCGATTGCCTGGATGATACCCTGCGGGTCAACAACGAAGGTCGCACGGTCAGCCAGACCTTCATCTTCACGCATGTTGTCGAAGTTACGGGTCAGGGCGCCAGTCGGGTCGCCGATCATCGCATATTTGATTTTAGCGATGGTTTCAGAGCTGCTGTGCCATGCTTTGTGGGTGAAATGAGTATCGGTAGATACTGCATATACGTCTACGCCCAGTTTCTGCAGTTCTTCGTAGTGGTCAGCAACGTCACCCAGTTCGGTCGGGCATACGAAAGTAAAGTCAGCCGGGTAGAAGAAGAAGACGCTCCAGCGGCCTTCGGTATCTTTTTCGGTGATTTCGATGAATTCGCCGTTTTTGAATGCCTGGTTTTTAAAAGGTTTAATTTTGGTGTTAATCAAGGACATCTATACTTCCTCCGTGTTTTCGATGAGATGTAAGGTAACCAATTTTTGCCGATTCGGCTAATGCGTTTCCATTATCAAATCGATAAGTTTTACCTTACAACCTTCGTAAGACAACTTTGTGAACTTTGCACCGCCAGCGGCGATAAAAAGTAAAATGGCCCCCTTTCCAGGTGACCGTGTAATCTGAACTACCCTTTGGTATCTTCAGCGCCTGCCTGCAGGCTGAGGTGTTGCCTTTACAAATGCAACAACGACATGGATTACAACACCCTCATAAACAAAGGGCAATCACCTGATCTAAGCTCTTACCTATGACAGTGATAGGTTATGCCTTTTACTCGACTTTTGCACTGACTGAAAAGGACAAATTAATGTTAAAAAAGATACTTTTACTGGCCCTGCTTCCTGCAACCGCCTTCGCAGAGGAACTTCCTGCCCCAGTAAAAGCGATTGAAAAACAGGGTATTACAATCATCAAAACGTTCGATGCCCCTGGAGGAATGAAAGGTTATCTCGGTAAGTATCAGGATATGGGCGTCACCATCTACCTGACTCCAGATGGTAAGCACGCTATCTCTGGTTACATGTACAACGAAAAAGGTGAAAACCTGAGTAACACGCTTATCGAAAAAGAAATTTACGCACCCGCCGGACGTGAAATGTGGCAACGGATGGAACAATCCCACTGGCTCCTCGACGGTAAAAAAGACGCGCCGGTCATTGTCTACGTCTTCGCCGATCCGTTCTGCCCATATTGTAAACAGTTCTGGCAGCAGGCTCGCCCGTGGGTAGATTCTGGCAAAGTGCAATTAAGAACATTGTTGGTTGGCGTTATCAAGCCAGAAAGCCCGGCGACAGCAGCGGCAATTCTTGCCTCCAAAGATCCCGCAAAAACCTGGCAAGAATATGAAGCCTCTGGTGGCAAGCTTAAGCTAAACGTGCCTGCAAACGTAAGTACAGAGCAAATGAAAGTGTTAAGCGATAACGAGAAACTGATGGACGATCTGGGGGCAAATGTCACGCCAGCTATCTATTACATGAGTAAGGAAAATACACTGCAACAGGCCGTGGGGTTGCCCGATCAGAAAACGCTTAATATCATTATGGGGAATAAATAAAAGATAATTCATGGATGGTTGAAATATATCCCTGCTTTTCAACCATCCTAAAAAAGCATGAATTGCTCGTAACCCACCTGACAGCTATGCTATTTTAGAAAATCTTAATCCAAAGTTAAGCAGAAAAACATAACACATATAAATACAACAACATTATTGATCAAGTGAATGATTTATGGAAGAGACAATACAACGGAGTATGTTATGGCTAATCTTTATGATCTAAAAAAATTTGACCTCAATTTACTGGTTATATTTGAATGTATTTATCAACATCTCAGCATTAGTAAAGCGGCAGAATCATTATATATAACGCCCTCTGCTGTTAGTCAGTCGTTACAACGTTTACGTGCGCAATTTAATGACCCGTTATTCATTCGCTCAGGGAAAGGTATCGCGCCGACTACAACAGGGTTAAACCTGCATCACCATCTTGAGAAAAATCTCAGAGGCCTTGAACAAACGATCAATATCGTTAATAAGTCTGAACTAAAGAAAAATTTTATTATCTACGGTCCTCAGCTTATTTCTTGTACTAATAACAACATGCTAATCCGCTGTCTTAGACAAGATACTTCAATCGATATAGAATGCCATGACATACTGCTTTCAGCTGAAAATGCCGAAGAACTGTTGGTTCAACGCAAAACTGACCTGGCAATTACACTACAACCAGTAATTAGTCGCTCTGTCATCTGCATGCCGTTACACACTATTCGCAATTCCCTTATATGTAGCAACAAACATCCTCGTATTACTGATACCAGTAACTATGAACAAATTATCGCCGAAGAATTCACCCTGTTGATATCTAAATCAGCAGGGATTGACGAAATTCAAATGGACATAGATGAACGTTTTATGAACCGTAAAGTTTCATTTCGCAGTTCTTCTTTGATGACTATAATTAATAGTATTTCTGTTACTGACTTATTAGGCATTGTGCCCACCGAACTGTACAATTTACATCGTGACTTTTTGAAGTTAAAAGAAATAAAACTGGAACAACCTCTTCCTGCGGTTAAACTTTATATTTCCTATAACAAGGCTTCGTTGAACAACCTTGTCTTCTCCCGATTCATAGATCGTTTAAATGATAGCTTCTGATTCATTACCACTGACAAATAATATATTACGCATCAATTAATTCATTATGTGAATATAAAATAATGTGCTCTATCTTGCTTCGTTTATCCTATAATTAGCGGATTCATCTCACGAGTCACCCCGTAACGTTCAGAGAGCGTTTTTAGATGTCTATTTATAAAATCCCGCTTCCACTGAATATTCTGGAAGCTGCAAAAGAACGTATTACCTGGACACTTAATACCCTACCCCGTGTCTGCGTTTCTTTTTCGGGTGGTAAAGATTCCGGATTAATGCTGCATCTGACCGCCGAAATTGCCCGACAAATGGGCAAAAAAATCTGCGTTTTGTTTATCGACTGGGAAGCGCAGTTCTCATGCACTATTAACTATGTTCAGTCATTACGTGAGTTTTACGCCGATGTCATCGAAGAGTTTTACTGGGTTGCGCTCCCGCTTACGACGCAAAATTCCCTTTCTCAATACCAACCCGAATGGCAGTGCTGGGAACCTGATGTCGAATGGGTGCGTCAGCCTCCGCAAGATGCGATAACCGATCCTGACTTTTTCTCCTTTTACCAGCCTGGCATGACCTTCGAACAATTTGTGCGTGAGTTTGCTGAATGGTTTTCACAAAAACGTCCGGCGGCGATGATGATCGGCATCCGTGCAGATGAGTCCTACAACCGTTTTGTCGCCATCGCCAGTTTAAATAAACAACGTTTTGCCGATGATAAGCCCTGGACCACCGCCGCACCAGGCGGTCATAGTTGGTACATTTACCCCATCTACGACTGGAAAGTGGCTGATATCTGGACCTGGTATGCTAACCATCAACAGCTCTGTAACCCACTGTATAATATAATGTATCAGGCAGGCGTTCCTCTGCGTCATATGCGAATTTGCGAACCTTTTGGCCCGGAGCAACGGCAAGGATTATGGCTCTATCACGTTATCGAACCGGATCGCTGGGCTGCTATGTGCGCACGAGTCAGCGGGGTAAAAAGTGGCGGCATTTACGCCGGACATGATAATCATTTTTATGGTCATCGGAAAATCCTCAAGCCAGAACATTTAGACTGGCAAGAATATGCATTATTGCTGCTCAATAGCATGCCGGAAAAAACAGCTGAGCATTACCGCAATAAAATCGCCATTTATTTGCACTGGTATCAGAAAAAAGGCATCGAAGTTCCACAAACCCAGCAAGGGGACATTGGCGCGAAAGATATCCCCTCCTGGCGGCGAATATGCAAAGTTTTACTCAATAACGATTACTGGTGCCGGGCATTATCATTTAGTCCTACGAAAGCGAAGAACTATCAGCGTTATAACGAACGGATAAAAGGAAAACGTCAGGAATGGGGGATACTATGCAACAACGATTAACGCAGGATTTAACCCAATTTCTCGCCAGCTTGCCGGAAGATGATCGCATCAAAGCGATTAATGAAATCCGCATGGCGATCCATCAGGTTAGCCCCTTTCGTGAAGAGCCAGTGGATTGCGTTCTGTGGGTTAAAAACAGCCAACTTATGCCTAATGATTACAACCCAAACAACGTGGCACCACCCGAAAAAAAACTGCTGAAAAAATCCATTGAAATAGATGGTTTTACCCAACCCATTGTGGTCACGCATACGGATAAAAATGCCCTGGAAATCGTGGATGGTTTTCACCGCCATGAAATTGGTAAAGGCTCATCATCGTTAAAATTACGCTTAAAAGGTTATTTGCCGGTGACCTGTCTGGAAGGTACGCGTAATCAACGCATCGCCGCGACTATTCGTCATAATCGCGCTCGTGGACGTCACCAAATCACTGCCATGTCAGAAATCGTCCGTGAACTCAGCCAGTTGGGATAGGACGATAATAAAATTGGCAAAGAGCTGGGAATGGACAGCGACGAAGTGTTGCGCCTGAAGCAAATTAACGGCCTGCAAGAGTTGTTTGCCGACCGTCAATTTTCCCGCGCCTGGACGGTTAAATAACTACAGCTGGCGCAGGCGTTCTGCTGCTGCCAGCAACGTCGATTCCTTTTTGGCAAAACAGAGACGAATCAGTTTATGTGGGAAGGGATCGGCGCAAAACACCGACAGCGGAATCGCCGCTACGCCGTGCTCCCGCGTCAGCCACTGGCAAAACTCAACATCATCCATCGTAGATACGGCGCTGTAATCCACCAGCAAAAAGTATGTACCTTCGCACGGTAAAATCTCCAGCCGACTTTCATTTAAGGCATTCACCAGAATATCGCGCTTCTGGCGATAAAAGTCCGGTAACGCAAGATAATGCTCAGGTTCTGCACGTAGCATATCGGCAAGCGCCAACTGTGCCGGGGTATTCACCGAAAAGGTCAGATACTGATGCACTTTGCGGATCTCGGCGCTGATGGGCGCAGGTGCAACGCAATACCCCACTTTCCAGCCGGTCATATGATAGGTCTTGCCAAACGATGACACCGCCACCGCTCGCTCACACAATTGCGGATGCGCCAGCACGCTGGCATGGCCCTGTTGTGAAAAATTGATGTGCTCGTAGACTTCATCGCTAATGACAAAAATCTCGTGCCCGGCAATCGCCTGCCACAGAGCGGAGAAATCAGCCTGCTGCCAGACAGTTGCACTGGGGTTATGCGGGGTGTTGAGGATCACCAGTCGGGTGCGCTCGCTTAACAATGCGGCAAATTCCTGCCAGTCCACGCGAAAATGCGGTGGTTGCAGTGCCATACGCTTCACTATTCCCCCAGAAAGCGCGATGGCGGGGGCGTAACTGTCATAGCTGGGATCAAAGCAGATCACTTCATCACCATTGCGCACCAATGCGGTAATCGCTGCATATAACGCTTCCGTCGCCCCTGCCGTTACGGTGATATCACTATCGGCATCCGGTTGATAGCCATACAGACGTTCCGTTTTCTGAGCAATCGCCTCGCGCAAGGCCTGCACGCCAGTCATAGGCGCGTATTGGTTTGCCCCCTGGGCAACGTGGTACGCCAGCCGCTCTTGTAAATAGCGCGGACCATCAAAATCAGGAAAGCCTTGCGAAAGGTTAATCGCCTGGTGTTGCTGCGCCAGCGCGCTCATCTGGGTGAAAATAGTGGTGCCAAGTTGTGGAAGTTTGCTTTGTGGAATCAGAGGGTTATTTGTCATTTTTATTGTACCTGACGAAGTTGCGTGTTGAAGGCACTATAACACGATGCTAGTATTTGGCAATCAAGACGTTTAGATGTCTAAATAAAACAATAAGGACAACACAACATGCCTCACAATCCTATCCGCGTGGTCGTCGGCCCGGCTAACTACTTTTCACATCCCGGAAGTTTCAATCACCTGCACGATTTTTTCACTGATGAACAACTTTCTCGCGCAGTGTGGATCTACGGCGAACGCGCCATTGCTGCGGCACAAACCAAACTGCCGCCTGCGTTTGAACTGCCAGGGGTAAAGCATATTTTGTTTCGTGGTCATTGCAGCGAAAGCGATGTACAACAACTGGCGGCTGAGTCCGGTGACGATCGCAGCGTGGTGATTGGCGGCGGCGCACTGCTCGACACCGCGAAAGCCCTCGCCCGCCGTCTCGGTCTGCCGTTTGTTGCCGTTCCGACGATCGCCGCTACCTGCGCAGCCTGGACACCGCTCTCTGTCTGGTACAACGATGCCGGACAAGCGCTGCATTATGAGATTTTCGACGACGCCAATTTTATGGTGCTGGTGGAACCGGAGATTATCCTCAACGCGCCGCAACAATATCTGCTGGCGGGGATCGGTGACACGCTGGCGAAATGGTATGAAGCGGTGGTGCTGGCCCCGCAACCAGAAACGTTGCCGCTAACCGTGCGGCTAGGGATCAATAATGCGCAGGCTATTCGCGACGTCTTGTTAAACAGTAGCGAACAGGCGCTGAGCGATCAGCAAAATCACCAGTTAACGCAATCATTTTGCGATGTGGTGGATGCGATTATCGCCGGAGGTGGAATGGTCGGTGGTCTGGGCGATCGTTTTACGCGTGTGGCGGCGGCCCATGCCGTGCATAACGGTCTGACCGTGCTGCCGCAAACCGAGAAGTTTCTCCACGGCACCAAAGTCGCCTACGGAATTCTGGTGCAAAGCGCCTTGCTGGGTCAGGATGATGTGCTGGCGCAATTAACCGGGGCGTATCAGCGTTTTCATCTGCCGACTACGCTGGCGGAGCTGGAAGTGGATATCAATAATCAGGCGGAGATCGACAAAGTGATTGCCCACACCTTACGTCCGGTGGAATCCATTCATTACCTGCCGGTCACGCTGACACCGGATACGTTGCGTGCAGCGTTCGAAAAAGTGGAATCGTTTAAAGCCTGACGTACAAATTTAGCAGCAGCGCGCGCCGCCTTTTCCACCGTAGCGCGCGTCCTGCCGCTCACGGAAAAACTCCTCGTAGGTCATCGGCGTTTGATCGGGATGGTTAACCCGCATATGTTCGACATAGTTGTCGTAATCAGGCATACCAATCATCAGTTTCGCCGCCTGACCTAAATATTTTCCGGCTTTTGCCAGTGAATCAAACATCTAAACCTCCGGTAATACAAATGCCCTCCTGAATTAAGAGGGCTTAATTGCTATCAACATGCTCGGGCTGAGAGTAAGGGGAACGCTCAGCACATTCCCCCTCACTCTGACTTTAGTGCGCGCCTTTTGCCTGCGCCACGATCTCCTCGACATTTTCCGGCATTGGCTCATACGGCGTTTCTTTCGCCGTTGGCTTCGGCTCTTTCAATGCCGCCAGTGCCGTCTTAATCGAGAACAGCGCCAGAACCACCACGACCACCATAAAGAAGATGGTTAACCCGGCATCAAGACGGTTGTTGAACACCAGTTGCGCCAGTTGTGACTCAGTATACTGCGACGGAATATTGCCGCTGTCGATCATTGCCTGGAACTTATTAGCAATGGCCAGGAAGCCGACTTTCGCATCCGGGCTAAACGCTTTCTGCCAGCCTGCGGTCAGGGTACAAATCAGCAGCCAGGCCGTTGGTACCAGCGCCACCCAGGCGTAACGTTGACGTTTCATTTTGAACAGCACCACAGCACAAAGCATCAGCGCCATCCCTGCCAGCATCTGGTTGGCAATACCAAACAGTGGCCACAGAGTGTTAATACCGCCCAGCGGATCGACCACGCCCTGATGCAGAAAGTAACCCCAAGCCAGCACGCACAGCGCCGTTGCCAGCAGGTTAGCAGGCAGTGAATCGGTCCGTTTCAGGCCCGGAGACACCACGCCCAGCAGATCCTGCAACATAAAGCGCGCAGCACGCGTACCTGCATCCACCGCCGTCAGAATAAACAGTGCTTCAAACAGAATGGCGAAGTGATACCAGAACGCCACATCCATCATGCCGCCCAGAGCACCGTGCAGAATGTAGGCCATCCCCACCGCCAGGGTCGGCGCACCGCCCGCACGGGAAATGATCGACTGTTCCCCCACTTCGCTGGCAATCTGATTTAGCGTATCCGGGGTAATCGCAAAGCCCCAGCTACTCACCACCTGCGCCGCAGAAGCGACTACATCCGCCGTCCCTGCCGGAGCCAGCACTGCCATCGGGCTGTTCATAGCGAAGTACACACCTGGATCGATGATACAGGCGGAAACCAGCGCCATAATCGCCACGAAGGATTCCATTAACATCCCGCCGTAGCCGATAAAACACGCCTGCCCTTCGTTCGCCAGCATCTTCGGCGTGGTGCCGGAAGAGATCAGCGCATGGAAGCCAGACACCGCGCCACAGGCGATGGTGATAAACAGGAACGGGAACAGGTTACCGGTCCATACCGGGCCAGTGCCATCGACAAATTTAGTTAGCGCGGGCATGGTCAGCGTCGGGCGCATAATCAGAATGCCTACCGCCAGACCGACGATAGTCCCGATTTTCAGGAAAGTTGAGAGGTAGTCGCGCGGGGCCAGCAGCAACCACACCGGCAGCACCGCCGCCACAAAACCGTAACCCACCAGCATCCAGGTCAGCTGCACGCCGGTAAAGTCAAAGTACGGTGCCCAGGTCGGGCTTTCTGCCACCCAGCCGCCAGAGATAATGGCGAAAATCAGGAATACCAGGCCAATCACCGACACTTCCCCAATGCGGCCCGGACGCAAAT
>OJKQ01000790.1_pt1 | contig 17935 bp, 36 predicted proteins | sample 1596641 | NCBI WGS metagenome assembly OJKQ01 (sample SAMEA4350167, study PRJEB24818) | metagenome | biome: human; feature: gut; material: faeces | place: Denmark | collected 2013-09 | reverse complement strand
TTTTCCTTTATTTCTATATCAATGTTTGGTTTTTTATCACAAATTACTAACTCAAATATAGAAAATCTATTTACAATTTTCGGATATATTATAACTTTTATAAATTTATTTTCTTTATTAAATATTTTGCTAAAATATTTAATAAAAACTTGGCTATATTTTTTTAAATCATTTATTTTTACTTCTTTTAAATCTACATCATCACGAATTTTAAGCATATCTAATTTTTCCTCTCTTTTAGTATTCTTTCTTTCGCATTGTACCAGCTATCATTTATTTCAAATGTACTATTTTTTTCGATATGTTCTATTATTTTGAATAGTAAGCATGTATTTTTTTTCAAATCATCTATAGAATTATAAGCCTCTAATGGTGGATCTACTCTCTTTCCATTTTTACTTATTTTAAATATCAATATTGATTGAAACAACCCACTTCCAATCATATTGCTTGGATATAACATTTGTAATAATATTCTCCATTCTTCATTTATCACATCATTTATATTTTTACTTATTATTTTTCTTACTATCTCTTCTGTAAAATCATAATATCTGTATTTTCCACTTTCAATTAACTTTTTATCATCTTCTTTATAATTTAACATATCTATTCTCCTTCTAATAATTGACTCTAATTATGTAACTATTATTCTCTGGCATATAATCTATACTTAGTCTTAAATCTTGCATTTTATCTATTCCATATCTTTCTATTTGCATTCCACCTCTTAAATTTCCTATATGATTAGTTATTGCAAACTTTACTATATTTTCTAATTGCCTAGTATAAACACTAGATTCGGTTTGTTTATCTAATTTTTGTCTTAATCTTCTATTTGATAATCTTTCTGTTTCTAAATCATCTCTTAATTTTATAAGTTCTTTATTTAATTTTTTTACTTTTCCTTTAACGCTCATCTTCTCCTCCTACTTTATATGAATTTTGTTCAAACTGTTCGTTTACATCTATTTTACTCATTTACCTACACCATCTCTCCATCTATAGACTTTTCCAGTTCTATATAATTCGCATTCGTCTTTATTTTTGCTATCATGATATTTCATTACTCTAGGCATTAAATCCTCAAAATAGCATTCTTTTTCTTCACCGTTTATATTTATCTTGTTATCGCAACCAACGAATCCTCAGCACATTCTTGTCTTGCCATATTCTGTTGGTTGGCCACAATTATTGCATCTAACAATCATTTTAAATTTATTTTCGTTATCTTGTATTACTTCCATTTGATTTCCTTCATTCAATATGTTTGGATTTATAAATCTTTTCATTTTATCCCCTTACCTTTCTGGCATTTCATAACATATAAAACCTTTGCAATCTGTCATTGCTCCATTTCTCCAAAATTCTGTTATTTCTTGTAAAACTTCTTTTGCTCTTTTTTCTTTTTCGTATTCTGCTATTGTATATTGATTATCACTTGTTGTATCACAAAGTATCTTGAATTTTCCATCATTGTTTTCTAATGGATTTCCTATTTCTATGGTCTCGATATATTCAAAATTTAAAATCATTGTTTTATCTTGACTTATTATTACCATATTTATCTCCCTCCTTATTGCTGTAGAGCATCTATAAGCTCTATCTGTTGTTCTACTTTATTTTGTAATTCGTTAATTTTTTTCTGTTTATTCTCAGAATCTATCATTTCAACTGCAATAAAATATATGATAATGCATAATGCTATTAATGTCATACATATGTAACATGTGATATTTTCAATCGTTTCTCTATAATCCATTGTTTAACTCCTCCAATTCTACTATTACCTTACTACTATTCGAATACTCAAAGCTGTCAGTAAAGTTAGTTACTATTTTTCTATTATCGTCTTGTAGTACTCCTGCTTGTACTAATGCATCTAATATAAACTTTTTAGCAAAGCAAATATTGTCTAAGTCTCTTCTTTTATTCTCTTCTATCCATGTAAAATGACCAATTACGGGCTTGTTTATTTTGATATTCCCTAATTGCTGTTTTATGCAATTAATTATGTATTGCTGTTCTTTCTTTTTTGCTTCAGCTCCTGCATACTTGTTCGTTCTGTTATATTTTGTATATTCGTTTAGCCCCATAAGCCTTTTATTAACTTCAAATTTATATCTCATCTTTTATCCTTTCCGCTAATGTATCAAAACTTATTTGACCATCTGCTAATATTCCGTGTAATCTATCTAAACTTATTTTGTGATATTCTGGATCTATCTCTATTCCCAAAAATTGTCTTTCCAGTTCTTTAGCAGCTACACAAGTTGTTCCACTTCCGCTAAAACAATCTAGAACTATATCGCCTTTATTACTTGAATTTTCTATAAGTGTTTTTATTATTGACAAAGGTTTAATTGTTGGATGCTTGTATTTTTTCTTGTCTTCTACATTGCACTTAGTCGTCCAAACAGTTCTTTTATTTTCTACTGTTCCTTTAAGTTCTACGCCTTTATCTCTAAAAAATAAGCAATATTCTTTATCACATAAATACGTCCCATTAATCGTAGGAACTGGATTTGTTTTGTGCCATATTAATATTTCGTACAAATTGGTCTTTGCTAAGAAATAGTCTAAATACTTCTTTATTTGAGCCTTAGAACACCATATATATATATTAATTCTCTTCATTACCCTGCAAAATTCATCTAATATTTCTTCATTTATTCCTCTATCGAATTTTCCCTGAATGTTATCTAAAAATCGAGTTTTCCTATCTTTCAAAATTCCTGCTCCAGTTGTTATTATTTCGTATGGTGGATCTGTAATAATTAAGTCAATACTTTTATCAGGAATATCTTTTATTAACTTATAACTATCTCCTAATGTTATTGTATTTAACATGTTTTCAAATTTCATCTTAATTCTCCCTTTAAATTCAGTTCAATTTGTTTTCCTTGGTTATTTGTAACATATTTGCACTTCTTAACTCCCCTAAAATAGACACTCTCTAATTGTTGACAGCCTCTGCATAGTCCATATCTCAAGGCTTTTGCACAGATACCGTTCTAATTGTGGATAACTCATATCATTCTCCTAATAAATTCGTGTAATATGGTTCATATTCAAAGCTTCAAAACCCTTTAATGTTCTTTCGTAAACTGCTACTGTTTTGCCCGTATATTCGCATTTCTTTTTGTCTATCGCTTTAACCATTCCCATATCTGCTAATTCTGACAAGCGTGGTGCGGTGTAATTCCTTTCCGTGCTAGGAATAAAACCTAAATCAAATAACTCCACAGCTAACTCTTTGGCTGTTTTAGGCTTGTCCAATCTATTCAATATCTGTATGTATCTTATTTTTGTTCTATCTTGTATGTCATCAAATGACATTTGTCTTGTAGTTTGTGTTATTGCATTCATTTGTTTCACTCCTTCCGTTACAAACCTAGCTCTTTTAAAGTATATTTCTTATTTACTTCCATTCCTTTATACATGCTGTTATCTGTTATGTATGGAAAAACTAGTTTATCATTGTCCTCACAAACTATTCTTATATATGGATTTATCTCCGTTATTTCTTTTTTCTTTTGTATAAATTGTATTCTTTTTCTGAATGGTCTAATCACATTTGCTAAATATCTTTTTTCTGTCTCATCTAGTATTTCTTCTTCTCTTTCAAATACTATCTCGTATTTTACTGGTCTTTCTACCTTGATTATGTCGTGTTCTTTCAATCCACCCGAATCTTTCAAATCCTCTGTGTAATAAGTTAACGGAGATGCTCTTTTGACATTATGTAAATATTTTCCTACTAATGTTCGTTTTTCCCCGTTCCTCTTCGTAACTATATCTCCATTTTTTAAGTCTAATTTGTTAAAATTTGATTCTTTTGTTTCATAGGGTTCTAGCATATCGTCTGACCAATACCATTCCATATTGTCTATATCTAGCTTATAGTTTCCTCCAGTAGAAATTCTTTGTATTTCTGCAATTTTACCTTTGTATTTTTCCATATTTAATACTGGCGCTATCTTATACGATTTAGTTTTGCTAAAATCTTTTCTTATCTTTACTTTATCTCCAACCTTAAATTCCATATTATTTTTCCTCCTTCATATTCACATATAAGCTGTCCAAATTTTCATAACTTCTTTGACTATAGTCGTTATATGCTGTTTTGTTTTGGGCGTATTTATTCTCTTGCTTTCTTTTCTTAGCCTCATCTACAACCCAACTTAAAATGGCTCTGTAATCACTTTTGTACTCTTTACCTTTTGAGCCTTTGTAGTTATCAAGAATTTTTATACATTGGTCTGTAAACTCTGTTCCATAAGTGCTTACTAGCTTTTCGTGTTCAACATTGGTCATGGTTACAAAGTCTGCAAAGTGTATTTTTTCTTCTTCCTTTTTCCCTTTGGAATCCTTTTTACTATTATTTTTTATATTATTTTTATTTATATTTTCATTTTCATTTTCCATATGTTCTTCATATGAATTACATATGTTAAACATATCTTTTTCATATGTTTCTTTTTTCTTTCGGTTATTTTTTCTACTCTCAGAATATGCCTTTCTTTTATTAGCTTCGTATTCTAGTCGTTCATTATAGTAGTTTCCTTCATCATCTTTTATAAACTTACTAAATATCTTTTTAGTTGCTCCAATACTCAGCATATCTTCTTCTTTTAAATGTCCTTGTTGATGTTGTAAACAGAGTAATTTTATATATATTCCTACCTCTTCATTACTCATCAACATAGTTCCCGAAAGGAAATCGTTACTATAAAATAAGAATGCAGGATCTTTCATATTTCTCCTTTCGTTAATCTAAAAGGACATAGAAACCTTATAAGAATTTTATAAGATTATTTCCATGTCCTCCTTTCTTTTAATATTTTTTATAAATTAATTTTTCTTTGTTCCAATTTGAGCCGTATTTTGACTTTAAATAATCTTCTATCATTTGTTCATATAATTTAGTGTCTTGACCAAAATCTTCTTTATAATGACATTCTCGGCACAATGTGACTATATTTTCTTCTATGCCTAGACCACCGTTGTGACCTTTTTATAAAATGAGCATTTGCATAACTCTTGTCCACATATTTTCCACAAATAATGCAACTACGATTATCTCTATTCCATACCTTTTCTTTGACTTTTTGAGGTATCTCACACGCTTTACTTCTTTTGCTCATCTTTCCCACCTCGCTAATAAACTTTTTAACTCTTCTGGTGTCATTGTTTCTATTTGTTGTTCTTTACAATCTTGTATTACACTGTCTATAAGCCTTGTCATTTGTTTAGTGTTATATGAGGAACTTCCGTTGTATGCTAGTAATACCACTTGTCCATATTCATCTATTGCTTTTTCACAGAACCAACCTAGTCCATTCTTTTGCCAGATTCTTTCAAATTCAATCATTGCATCTTCTTCCATCTGCAAAACAGTGTATTTACCAGCCTCTTTTATATGTTTTTTATATACCTCTATGTTGCTTATATTCAGTTTCTCAGCTAACTTTCCAACAAGAGCCCATAAGTATGCATTTGCATTTAAAGAACGCTTTTTGTACCATCTTGTTGCTTCCACATTAAGTTTCTTGTCTTTTAGTTCTTCTGCTTCCTGTAAAATATACTTATCGTCAAACAGAAATGTTATTTTAGCTTTTCCAGTTTTTAAATCTATTCCTATGTCATCTATAACTGCTATATTCTGCATACTGTTACCTCTCTACATGTTCGTGCATAAACACATATTTTGAATTTTCTCCCATATTATTCAATAAAAACTCACTTGCTTGTTGTTTACTTAAATGACTATCTTTTGCTCTAAATTCATAAACATATTTGCAGTCTTGTTGTTTTTCTTTTATTCTTTCTTCTATTTCATCTTCGTCATAATTTCCCTCGATAAGATATAAATCATAATTCTTAGCACTTATTCCTTCGACTGTCTTTGTATCTGTCATATAAATTACTTTATAATCGTCAAATAATATCCTGTAACCACATTGTGGCACGTCATGATATAATTTGATTGGTACAATTTTAAATAGCTTATAATCGTATCTCGTGCCAATTTGAAACACATCTATGTTTTTTCTTTCAACTCCACAATCTAAAAGCGGTTTCAATAGCCATTTGCAACAAGCAAATCTTAATGTTGGTCTTTCTTGCACTAATTTTCTAATTGTTTCTTTTTTAAAGTGGTCCCCGGTGTATGTGGGTGAGAAGTACTATTTTCAATTTTTTATAATATTTCTCTAACTTTCTAAAAGTTACGCCACAATCTATTAAAATTATGTCTCTTATTATTGTCGCATTTCCTGTACTGCAACTAGATATAATTTTATAGTTCATTCATTGATACCTCTCTTGTATTCTCTGTTTGTTCTATAACATCAGCTTGTACTTCAATTGGTTCTTGTTGTGGAATCTCTTGTTGCATTTCCTCTGCTTCATACATTCCTGCTAAATCTTCAACAAATGTCTCTCTTAAAGCTCTTACTTTTGCAACTTTTTCAAGCATTGTTGCACTTTTGGTACTCCAATTTGAATTTAATTGTCCATCATTTTTTCTTTGTGCGACCTCATTAAAACTTACACTTGAATATGTAGGGTGTGACCAATCTTTTCTGAAGACTCTAGCCCAACCACCAACAAGCTGTTCATTTCCTAGTCTGAATGTTCCTTGTCTTTCTTCTATAGCTCCATCTTCTTTTTGAACTATAATTCCACATTCCATTCCATCATAATTTGGATTTAAAACAGCCCTTTTCAATATTGCATCTTTTCCAACAACTAATTGAGCTGGTGTTCCTGCTTTATACTTGATCAAATATGCTTCTCTTAAGAATGGATTTAATTTTCTAACCTTGCAAAGTTCTGTAAATAACTTAAACTCTTGATTTGTAATGGGAACATCAGTTCCAACTATATATTCTTGTACTATTTTTTTACTTAATTTTATTTCTTGTCCTTCCACTTCAAATTTAACTACTAAATCTTGTGTCTTATCTTGAACTTCATTACTCATATTCATATCCTCCATTTACTAAAAATTCTTTTAATGCTTTTAATTTTGTTCTAGTTCCTTTTACTGTAAATCTTAATGTTAATATTTCCTCTTGTTTTTCCTCTACTGTTGGTGCTTGTAGAACTTCTTGTTCTGTTACTCTAAAATTATCTAATGCTTGTTTGGTTGCTTCGGTTTGTATTTTTATATTCTCATCTGCAATCCTTTGAGCTTCTTCTAATTGTTTCTGTTTTAGCTCTTCTTGTTTTCTCTTAGTCTCTTCTACAGCTTTTATTCTGTTTATAACCGTACTTATTGCTGTACTTAAAACATGACCATTTTGCTTATACTCAACTAGTATTTCTTCTTTATGTTCTTGTAACATTATTGTTGCTAAATCTGTATTAACTCTGTCTATAAAATCCTTAGCTTGTTTCTTCAATGATGTTTTACTATCTGATAATCCAACTTTAATTTTTGCGTCCTCAAATTTTATAAAATCAATAAGCAAACTTTGTTTGTATTCTTCAAAGTAATCTCTTATTTCTTGTTCTTTTCTTGCTCTTAATTCGTCTTCTGTTGTATCTATCTTGTTTTTTAATTCGCCATCTGCTTCCTTATATTTATCTGATATATATGTCTTATAAACACCCTCAAATTGCATATATGATTCTAATATCTTTTCTTTTACTGTTTTTCTTTGTTGTTCTACCTCTTTAAATTCTTTATTAAGGTCTGCTCTTATTTGCTTAATTGTTTTTACATTTTCCTCTGTGCATACTAAGCCCTTCGCATTCTCTACCTTTTTATCAATTTCTATTGATAGCTCTTTCAAATGTTCTTCTATTTGAGGTAACTGTTTAATTACTATTAACCCTTCCATTATTTTTCCTCCATAATTTCATCAAAAACTCTATCTTCATAATCTCTGTCTGCTTCTTCAAGCTCATGTTCGTATCTTGCTTGTCTATCTTCCGAATCCGTTGTTTCTATTATGTAACCATTTACTATTCGTATCATATCTGTTCCTTTCCACAATGTGGACAATATTTATAAGTTTCTTCTAGTGTTTTTCCACAGTTGTAACAAACTCTGATGTCCTTTCTTTTAGAAATTTCAATTTTGTCCCCTACTTGTAATATCTCAAGAGGTTCTCTAATCTCTATGTTTAAATTTTTTCGTATTTCCATTGGAATAACAATTCTTCCTAATTCATCTAGCCTTCTTGTAATTCCTACCGCTTTTCCCATTTGACTTTCCTTTCTATCTTGTGCTATAATTAGTACAAGAGTTCATATTTATGTAATTCAATTGAGTTAGTTTTTTGATTGGTAGTCGCAAACTGACTCATTTTTTTCGTCTATCAATAGCTCATATATTGTATTTGTAGCCATTTCAGATATTCTCTTCTTTATAACTTCTCTATCTAAATTGCTTTCATTTAGATTTCTTATTTCTTGCAATACTCCTGCAAGGCTTGTTTTTACATCTTGAATTTCTATTTCTTTTCTATCAATTACTCTTGTTAGCTCTCGTATTGTTTGAGCCTCATCTATATTCTTTTCTGCCATACTATTTCACTCCTTTCTTTAATTCTTTTAATCTTAATTTTAGCTTTGCTTGAGTTATTACGTGCCATATGTAGCATTTATCTAGCTTGTCCATACTCTTCCTCCTTAGTTTAATAATTTGTTTGCTTTTTTCATTGCAAATTTATATATACTAAATCCGCTTAGTCTATATACCGCTATTTGAAGTAATAACAATATTGCTATAAACTTTGTTATTTTTGTTGCAAAATATAATATAAAAAATGCTATTTCAAATAAACTATACATTTTTATCATCTCCTTTCATTCTTTTCTTTCTATATTTACTACAATCTTAATGCCATTCTTTTCGGCTATAATATCTGCCATCTTTTGTAATAATTTTCTTATTATTTCTTCATTCATTCTCCCACCTCTCTAAAATATATTCATGACTGTTTGTCTACTTGTTCATGTCTTTTATTCTTGTTTTTCATATTATTTCGTTGTATAATCAACTCATCTTTATATGAAAGGTGGTGATTATATTGGTATATAATTATTCTGTAAATCCAGACGAATCATTTAATATAAAAACTCCTGGAAATCACTCATTTGATGATATAATCAAAGATATAAAATCTAACGGAGAAATTATTATTAACCATTCTTTATATCCAGATGGTTTTGAAATAAAAATGACTCAACTTGCAGATAAAATTATCATTACTACCAACAAGGAACTTATAAAAAATTCTGATGGATTTTATTATATTAAAGACAACTAACTGTAATACTGTCTTTATTTTGAATTATTGTAGAACTAGTAGCCTCACAATTTACTGGTTCTATTTTTATTATTGTGGTTATTTTGTTTTTATCTTCTATTATTGTCTTTGTTATTTTTCCACCTTCATCTATTATCTTTTGCATTTTTTCCTTGTCGTTCTCAATAGCTTTTTTTGCTTCTTCCTCAGTTATTTTCTCCATACTCTCCCCTTTCTTTCCTGTACCTTGTCGCGTTTATTTCGTTGATATTTTATCAACTTTCTTTGTAAAAAAATATTCAATTGTTTCTATAGGACTTAAATTAAAAATCTCTATGCTTTCTTGTATTTCGTCCTGATCAAATACAGTCTTATTATTTAACTTATTGCTTAATGATGTATCTGATATTCTAAGCTTTTGTGCAAATCCAGACTGTGTAGCAAAATATTCTTTTATTCTTCCTTTTAATTTGCTATAATCATATATATTCATTTTTTACTCCTTTCTGTTGATTTTTTATCAACTTTATGTACTTATATTATCAGACGTAAAAATATTTGTCAATACTATTTTTGATTTTTTTTCAACTTTTTTTAAATTTTTTTCAAAAAAACTTGATTTATTGTCAATTACACTTTATAATATACTTGTTAGGAGGTTTTTATATGACAATCATAGAATCATTTGCAAATAGACTACAAAAAGCTATGAATTATGCAAATATGAAACAAGTAGATTTAGTAAATAAAACTGGTCTTGATAAGACTCTAATAAATAAATATTTAGCAGGAATTATGAAAGCCAAGCAAGATAAATTAACAATATTAGCTGATGCATTAAATGTTAATGAAGTCTGGTTAATGGGTTATGATGTTCCTATGGAAAGAAACTTAAATGCATATAACGTTGATGAATTAGGAAACTCTGTAATACCTATTCCAATTTTAGGTACAGTTAAAGCTGGTTATGATTATCTGGCTCAAGAGAATTGGATTGGGACTATTGATGTTGAAACTTCTTTGGTTGGAAATGGCGAAGACTACTTTGCATTAAAAGTACATGGAGATAGTATGAGCCCTTCATTAATAGAAAACGACATTGTTATTGTAAAGAAGCAGAATGATTTTGAAAATGGTAATATTGTTGTTGCTATCATAAATGGCAATGAAGCTACTATTAAAAGAGGTAAAAAAAGTGAAACTGGAATATTATTGCAACCACTTAATACTGCTTATGAACCTTTAATTTTTACAAATGAAGAAATAAAGAACATTCCCGTTCTTATTGTAGGAGTAGTAAAACAATTAAAAAGAGAATATTAGGAGATTTTATATATGAATGAAGAAAAATATTGTTCTTGCAAGACAATAGGCAAAATCACAACTTCATTTGATGATTGGTGTGAATTTGATATCTGTTGTAATTGCGGAAAAATGATAAAAGATAGTTACAGATACTTAGACCATTATGATGGCGAAGATCATGTAGATTATGATATTGATTAAAAAAAGAGAAATATGTTCTAGTTTGCGACAAGGTACATATTTCTCACTCATAATCACTATTGAAAATGATTACTTTATTATTATACATGATAAAGTCTCTATTTTCAATAGTAAAAAATAAATTATTTGGAAATAGAGGTATTTTTTATGGATAAAAAAATAAATAATAATATGAATGATTTTACGAAAAAAGTTGAAGAAGTAGCTCTTTATATAAGAGTATCTACAGAAGAACAGGCTATCAATGGAGATAGTTTAAGAACACAAAGAGAAGCTCTAACAAAATTTGCTTTAGCAAATCATTATCACATATACGGCATATATGAAGATGACGGTTTTTCTGCTACTAATTTAAATCGTCCAGCACTTCAAAGGTTGCTTGAAGATGTAAGAAAAAATAAAATTAATAGAATATTACTTACAAAATTGGATCGACTTTCTCGTGGTGTAAGAAATTATTATAAGGTTCTTGATGTTCTTGATGCACATTGCGTATTCTGGCAAACAATATTTGAAAAATATGATAGTTCAACTGCAAGTGGAAGACTACATATTAATATTATGCTTTCTGTAGCTGAAAACGAATCTGCTCAAACTTCTGAAAGAATTAGAAGTGTTTTTAATAATAAAATCCATCAAAAAGAAATAATTAGCGGAAAAATCCCTATTGGTTACAAAAAAGAAGAAAAGAAACTCGTTGTAGATGAAGATAAAAAAGCTCTTGTTATTGATGCTTTTAATTTCTATCTAAAAAGTGGAAGCGTCTATAAGACATTTGAGTATTTAGCTCTCTTCGACCCATCAATAAATTATCCAAGAACGGCAAGGTTGCTTGCTAACCCTCTTTATATTGGCACTAAAGTATGTAAATATGGATCTATCGAAAACTATTGTGAGCCAATCATATCTAAAGAAACATTTGATGAAGTTCAAAATCTCTTAAAGAAAAATCAGAGAAAAAGAGACAATTCTGATCATGAATTTCTATTTTCTGGTCTTTTACGATGTAATGAATGTGGATATAAAATGTCCGGTAAATACTGCAAGAACTTCCCTACTAATTGTACTTTTTACTATTTATGCTCTAATGCACGACTTAAGAAAAAATGTAACATGCTTAAGCAGCTTAATGAAACAAAAATTGAAAAGAAATTGTTAGAACAAATTGTTCCAGAAATTAATAAGTACATCGACAAGAATAATATTTTAGAACAAGAAAAAGCGCAGATACGAGATATTTCAAAAGAACGTGACAAAGTTAATAAACAACTGGAAAAACTAAGAGACTTATATGTAAATGATTTAATTCAAATTGACCACTACGAAAAACAATACAAAGAACTTACTTCAAAGTTAGACAGTCTTAAAGAAGAAGAAAAACCAGTTGAGGAGAAGAAAACTGTCAATTATGACGAATTTAGATCGTTTTTAAGCAGAGACTTTGTTACTCTATATAACAGCTTATCTCGAACAGAAAAAAGACTAATATGGGCTTCTGCAATTGACACTATATATATTGATGATAACTATAATCTACGTATAGTTTTTATTTAAAATTGTTATTGGTATATTTTTTTGTTGCCAGAAGATAATAGAAATGTTATTTATGGTATAGTTAGAGATTGCTACAAAGATCCTGTAAAAGACGCTGTTGTAAAGCTTATAGAAGTTGAGTGCAAAATGGGAAAGGACATTAGAAAACCAGTTTCTCACACATTTACTGATGACAATGGAGAATTCGTATTCGGACCACTATGTGCTAATAGACTTTATGAAGTTGAAATTTGGGTTAACAACGTAAAACACGCAAAAATATGTACTGAGTGTCACCGCCAAGGTGAATGCTTAAAAGGTGTTGACATGGATTGCAAGAAAGACGACTGGAAACCAGGAAAGCCAGGAAAACCTTGCGATGAAAAGCCATGTTGCAATAGAGATTCAGAAGCATCATCAGAACAATAATCTTGCAGAAAACTAAGGCTAAATATTAAAAATATACAGCCTTTTGATTAGACAAAAAGATAGAAGGAATGGATTTTTCCGCTCCTTCTATGATTTTAATTTAATTCCTCTTTTATATATTTTAACCTTTGTTTTGTATCTTGACGAGAATGAATTACCTCTAGCTCACTGCTGGAGTCGTCCATATAATTACCATGCTTTCATCTCCTCTAGTAATTCTTCTGTAGATAATCCTTTTTCTTCTTTAACTGCATTCAGCCCTTTTTCAATTTTAATCCTTGTATAAATTGCTTCAATAATATCATCAAATGTTGCTGTATCTGGAAGTGAATTCGTTACTTCCATTACTAATTCCTTAATCATTTTTATCCCTCCCTAAATAGTTCATAAAAAATTATATTTTCTCTTTTTTCTATTAATATTATACTATGCCTAAATATAAATGTAAACTTTTCTTAATATTTTTTAACATTACAGCAATTTTTAGTATAGAGAAAGATAGAAGGAATGGATTTTTCCGCTCCTTCTATGATTTTTATATTTAAACTAATCCCATTTTTCTTGCAAATTGTTTTCCTTTTTTCATCATTTTCTTTGTGTCACTTTTTGATATCCAGTCTGTACAAAACATTGTTACACCGACTGTAACCATACTGCCAACTAACATTCCTTCAATAAATTTCATGTAATTACCTCCTTTTTAGTTTAGTATTGTCTTTTTTTACCTTTTATATACAGTTTAAAATAGGAATATATTTCATATGCACTTATAAATAATAGAAATACTCCAAAAAGTTTTCGCAGTTTTGTAACTGGCATATTCCTTGATACTACTGCTCCACAAACAGCTCCTATTACTCCAAATACTATGAAAAACATTGCATTTTTAAAGTTGATTAACTTTCTTTTTGTATTAAGAATTATACAGACTAATGCAGATGGAATAAAGAACAACAAGTTTGTTGCCTGTGCTATGTGTTGTTCTAAATTTAAAAATAATGTTAAAAATAAAATTAATACAGAACCACCGCCAAGTCCTAAACCAGTAAATATACCTGCTAAAATTCCAATAATTATTTCTAACATTTCATGCCTTCCACCTTTCTATAGTATTTTAGAAAAACACTATCTTTATACCAGAATAAATTAAAAATATAATAAAAATTAATTTTAAATATTTTCCTTTTAATATAGCCAATAATTTTGAGCCGATAAAGCTTCCGATAATTCCACCAATACAGCACAGTATTCCAGTTTTCCAATTTATATAGTTACCTGTTCCATAGAATATTGCTGTAACTAGCACCATTGGCAATATACAAAATACAGCTGTAGCTCTTGCCTCTTTTTCTGAAGAATCGAAAAAATGAATATATGCTGGAATCAATAAAAGTCCTCCACCAGACGCAAACATTCCACTAATAAATCCAACAATTAAACCTACTAATATCTTTTTCCACATAAAAAATCCTTTTTAGTATTATTAGTAAAAATACTATATTTATTCATTGTATATATAATTGATAAAAAAATAACAGTCTAATACTTGTCATCAAGCATAAATCTGTTTAGCTTTTCATCTCTCGCCTCAAATGTCTATGTTTAATATATCATTTTTAATACAAAAAATGAATTTAAATAAAAAATATTTTATATAACCTGTTTTTTTAATGTAAAAGACTTGTTTTTTTAATAATTTTATGATATCATATTTAATAGTCGATTTTAGTAAATCAATAGGAGGTGCAATAGTTATGGCAAAATGTGCAATTTGTGAAAAAGCAGTATCACACGGAAATAAAATTAGTATAGCACGTTCTCATGTTAGTAGAAGAGCTTCTAGAACATGGAAACCAAATCTAAGAAGCGTTAAAGCTGTTGTAGATGGAGAAACAAAAACAATTCAAGTATGTTCAAAATGTCTACGTTCTGGAAAAGTAAACAGAGCATAATTAAAAATCGTCGTTCCATTTAGTTGGTCCTGACGATTATTGTTATTTTGAATAAACGAAATAAATTATTATACAGAAATAAAATGATGTATTTAATAGGGCTACTTTTTAGTAGTCTTGTTTTTACATCATTTTATTTTTTCATATGTATTATTCTTCTTTCAATCCGAATATTAATTTAACAAAGCCTCTTAAAAATTTTGGCACTTTTTTTACCACAATTTTCATATTTAATCACACTCCTCCCTACAAGGTACAAATCTGGTTTGAAAAATTTAAATTTTGGCAAAATCTAAAAGGCAATGGAACATACTTTGTGTATGTTGTTGTAAATGTAATTTAACGAAACCAAAATTGTAATTATTTTTCAACCTAAACTACTATTTTGCTACTTTTTGCAGAATAACCACGCAACACCTAATATAAACAATGCGCAACCTATTATAAATAGCCATCCTGTAATTGGAAGTAATAACACAAGCAATATTCCCGAGCCTACTCCAATAAGGCAAACTCCTATAGTCTTTTTTAATGCTTCAAACATATATTACCTCCTTTTTTATATAATATTATTTGTTTTACATAAACGTGCTTCTATTTATTTATTTTGAAAAATATTGTATAATTGAGCTGAGCTTTAAATGAAATTATTTATTGTACATTTACTGTACTAAGATTAGAGCTTTATTTTGGAAAAATTATATATGTTTCTAATTATTTTTCCTTGAAATCAAAATATGAAAGGACTCTTTATGACAAAACAAAATGCAATTAAGATTATAGAAATTTTAAAAGAATTATATCCAGATGCAAAGTGTAGTTTAGATTTTAATACCCCATTTGAAATGTTGGTGGCTGTTTGTTTATCTGCCCAATGTACTGATGAACGAGTAAATAAGACAACTCCAACTATATTTGCAAAATATGATACTCCGCAAGACTTTGCTAATGCTGATATCCATGAATTAGAAGAACTTGTTCACCCATGTGGCTTTTATAAGAATAAGGCTAAAAATTTGAAATTAGCCGGCGAAAAAATCATGAAAGATTTTAATGGCGTTGTTCCACAGACTATGGAAGAGCTTATGACTATTCCCGGTGTTGGGAGAAAAAGTGCCAATGTTATAATGTTGGAGGCTTTTAATATGCCACAAGGAATTGCAGTAGATACACACTGCAAACGTATTGCAAATAGACTCGGATTCTCAAAAGAAACTGAGCCATCAAAAATTGAACAAGATTTATTAAAAGTAATTCCAAAAGAATACTACAAAGATGTTAACCATATTTTTATTTGGCATGGAAGAAATTTATGTACTTCTCAGAATCCAAAATGTGATAAATGCCCATTAAAGAATTATTGTAAATTTCATTGACATTTAGCCATTTTAATTATATAGTGTTTTTATAAATTACATATAGAAAGGGGAAATTTTATGAAATTTTCAAAGAAATTAAAATCAATTTTATTTTTTGCTTTAGTTTTAATTGTTTTACTTTCATCTGTTGTTTTTGCAGATAATGAAACACCAATTACAAAAGCAGATAACGAAGCAGGAATTATGCTAGTTGACGAAAATTTAGAAGCTACTTCAAACGTTGTTTCTAAAACGTTGTATTTAGCAGATTCTTCTGTTACAATCGACTATCCTGTTGAAGGAAATGTTTTTGTAATGGCTCAAGATCTTACTATTAGCGGTAATATTTCTGGAAATGTTTTTGCACTTGCACAAAACTTAAAAATAGAAACTACTGGTTCTATTAATTCAACTCTATTTGTTTGTGCAGAAAACGTTACAATTGATGGTACAGTATCTGATGTATTCTCTATATCTAGCAATTTAACTATTAATAACAATGCTAGAGTTATGCAAGACATCACAGCTGGTGGTAATACATTAAAACTTGGCGGAACTATCGGAAGAAATGCAAACTTTGGATTTGATGAAATATATGTATCTGATTCTGCAGTTATTTTAGGAGATTTATCTTATTCTTCAAGAGTTGCTGCAATTTCAGAAGACATTGTGTCTGGTACAACATCATTTAAACCAATAGAGGAAGTTAAAATTGAGCCAAAAGATATTATTAAAGAAAAATTAAATGATTTATACACTTTATTAGTAGTTTCTTTAGTTATAGTTTTAATTGTTGTATATGCAATGCCAAAATTTGCAGATAAAGAACAAAAAATTGTTGAAAACAAATTAGCAACTACATTTGGATATGGTGCTTTAGCACTAATTCTAGTCCCATTTGTATGCTTACTACTATTCTGCACAATATTAGGAATACTACCTTCTATCGTGCTATTGTTTGTTTACTTGTTTATAATTATGCAAGTTGCAACACCACTAGTCGCAATTGCTATGGCTAAAATAATTTGTCAAAAAATTAACAAAAATACTAAAGGATTTACCCTATTGTTTAGCATGCTGTTAGTTTTAGCAATCTGGGTATTAGAACTAATTCCTGTTTTAGGAAGCATTGTTTCATTGTTAACAGCTATGTTAGGACTTGGAATTATTGTGTATGCAGTTTTTCATTCGACTATAGAGCCTAAAAAAGACTCAAAAAAAGATGACAAAATTGTTGCAGAAGCAAGTGCAATTATAGAAACAAATGGAAAAGATGAAGAAAATAAATAAAGATTCACTTGTATATCTAGTGTTTTTTGTATTTATAAAACCACAAGATTATTGTACTGAACTCAAAAAGCTGGACAGTATAAATTAGACTACTAACATGGAATGTTCTCTGTATTGAACAGGGGACATTCCTTTTAGATTACTCTTAATTCTTCTGTTATTATAATATTCTGTAGAAATTGCTTCTATTTTTAGTCTTATCACATATAAAAAATATATCCGTTAATAAATATTTATACATTTTGCCTTTACAATGTTAGTTTCTATATACCCATTTATAAATACTTTATCATTTGTATTTAATTTGCTATAAGCAAAATCTGCAAGTTTATTATATGCCTGTACTCTTACTATTTGCTTATCGGCTGTTTTTATCACAAAACATGCTATTGCTTTATTTTTTGAATTTATTATAAATTTAAATTCTATATCACTAATTATTTTTCCTATTAAAAATACTTCATTCATTTTTTAATTTTTCCTTACACTAGAAATAAATTGCCCTCAAAAATTTGCTTTAAGTCGTTCTTTTATAAAATTCTGCTTTTAATTTCAGCCAGAATTTATTATTATTTTTAAGCCAGTAATCTATTTATATTATTAC
>OJKQ01000785.1_pt1 | contig 18014 bp, 16 predicted proteins | sample 1596641 | NCBI WGS metagenome assembly OJKQ01 (sample SAMEA4350167, study PRJEB24818) | metagenome | biome: human; feature: gut; material: faeces | place: Denmark | collected 2013-09 | reverse complement strand
AATCTAAACAATCGGCATAGGAAATATACGGTAAGGCAAGACAGAAACGCACAGCAGCAGTTGATGCAGGGTGGTTGCCATATTTGACGGGTAGGCTGCCAGATCAGGAAGCGGGGATTTACCATGATACGCATAGCAATCGTAGAGGATGATACAGGGTATCGAAGTCAACTCGGAAAGTACATTGAGCAGTATCAAAGCGATTTTTCGGAAACGGTCAGTGTATCGGAATTTTCAGACGGATTGGAAATTGTCGAAAAATATAAATCCGAGTATGACATAATCCTGATGGATATCCAAATGAAGCATATGGACGGTATGCAGGCGGCCATGCGCATACGGGATATGGATAAAAATGTCATCATTATATTTATTACAAATTCTGCGCAATTTGCTGTGCAGGGATATAAGGTCGAGGCATTAGACTATGTATTGAAGCCGATCCAATACTTTGCCTTCTCCCAAGTGCTGCATAATGCGGTTAAAAAAGTATATGGAAAATCAAAGTTCTATATACATCTGTTGCAGGAGAGCAAGATGATCCGGCTGGATGCAGACCAGATACTGTATATTGAAAGCCGCGGACATACGATTATCTACCATACTGAGATCGGCGAGTATGCAGAGAGAGGATCACTGAAAGGTGCTGAAGAAAAGCTTGCACAGAGGCATTACTATAAGTGCAACAACTGTTATTTGGTGAACCTGGCGCATGTGGAGCGTGTGAATCAGTTGATCGTAACCGTAAAAGGGCAGGATCTGCAAATCAGCCGTGCGCGGAGGAAAAGCTTTATGGAAGCCCTTGCGGCGTATATGGGAGGCGAATAGCAGGCGTGATACAGGATATTCCGAAATTGTATACCGCGCTGGCGGAGTGGCTGGCATGTGTGCTGTTTGTAAGGCTGCTGCCCCAGCGCTATAATGCAGCCAAAACGGGCGGGATCCTGGCAGCAGCGCTGCCCTTATTCGGCTTGGTGCAGTGGTTGATCGGCATTGTTCCGCTAAGCCTTTGGATTCCCGGCATGATCGTGGCTTTGGTTTTGATGTACGCTACAATCTGGTTGTGCTGTCGCTTGAACTTTTGTGATACGGGTTTTTGGTGGGCGCTGGCGTTCACGCTGGCAGAGTTTGTTGCATCGCTGGAGTGGCAGCTCTATTCATTCGGCACCTCAAAGATGCCGGGCCGTTGGTGGATACAGGGACTGTTCTTGCTGGTCTTTTATGGCGGTGGCTTTGGCTTTTTTCTGCAACTTGAGCAGAAAAGGCTGAGCGATAAAGCGCCGCTGCACATGACAAGGCGTGAAAGCATATCGGCGGCCGTTATAGCGATCTGTACATTTTTAATCAGCAATATCAGTTATGTGACGACCGACACGCCGTTCAGCGGGCATATGACTACGGAAATATTCTGGATACGGACACTGGTGGATTTCGCGGGCGTGGCTGTGCTGCTTTCCATGCAGGATAGGTGGCAGGACATGCAGACACAACATGAGTTGACAGCGATCCAGACACTTTTAAAACGGCAGTATGAGCAATACCGCATCAGTCGTGATAACAGCGAAGCAATCAACCGCAAATACCATGACTTGAAGCATCAGATACAGGTCATTCGGATGGAGTCAGATGCGGCCAGAAGAGAGGAATACCTTTCGCAACTGGAAAAAGGAATGCAGAGCCTGGGTGTGAATCAGCATACCGGAAATGATGTGCTGGATACGATCCTGTCAGATAAGCAGTTGTATTGCAGTCAGCATCAGATCACGCTGACGATCGTTGCGGACGGCGCAAGATTGGATTTTGTTGAAACGATGGACATCTGCAGCATATTCGGCAATGCGCTTGACAATGCAATAGAGAGTGTGGAAAAGCTGGCCGACCCGCAGCAGCGCCTTATCCGGGTGGCTGTCTATACGCAGAATGTGTTTTTGATCATCCGGGTGGAAAACTACTGTACAGCGCAGCTTTCTGTTGTAGACGGAGAGTATCGCACAACGAAGCGTGATAAGGATATGCATGGCTACGGGATAAAAAGCATCCGCTATACAGCAGAGAAATATGGCGGATCGGTTTCTGCAGATTGTTCAGATAACTGGTTCCATCTGAGCGTTCTCCTTCCATTGCCGGAAAAAGCCTGACCCTATACAGAAAGGCTGTGCGGTTACACGGTATAAAATCTCTGCAGCGCGGCAGAGACGAAGCGTGATAGATGCTTGTCTTAGAAGTACAGTCGGCAAGCGAACAGATAAAAAACAGTTTTAAGCATATGGAAGCGGTGCAGAGGTGATCTGCACCGCTTTTTTACGGAATGCACAAAAGGAAGCAGATGTATCCCAAAAAAGTGTTCAAGAATGCAAGTTGTGCCACTGTGGAGACGGGTTATGCCAAAATCCCCCGAAAAAAGAAGGAGTTGTGCTACACTTAAAACACAACAGCAGAAAGGAAGGAGGTGAAAACTGTGGACAGACAAGCAGTGAATCCATATTTGCCGTCGTGGGAATATATCCCGGACGGGGAACCTCATGTGTTCAATGGCAGAGTGTATGTTTACGGCTCACATGACCGCTTCAACGCACCGATCTTCTGTGTGAATGACTATGTTTGCTGGTCGGCGCCGGTGGAAGATCTTTCCGACTGGCGGTACGAGGGAGTTATCTACCGCAAAAAGCAGGACCCCAAAAATCCTTGGGGATACCATCTGCTTTTTGCACCGGATGTCTGCCAAGGCCCGGACGGCCGGTACTACCTCTACTATGCGTTTGACTTTTTAGGCATTATGGGCGTGGCGGTCTGCGATACGCCTGCGGGAGAATATGAATTTTTGGGTCATATTCACTATGCGGACGGCACACTCTGGGGACGGCGAAGGGGAGATCAGCTTCCGTTTGATCCCGGCGTTTTGGCGGATGATGACGGGCGTGTATGGCTGTATTCCGGCTTTTACAATACTGTGCCTGCTATTCTGACAGGCGGACACAAGCTTAGATGTGACGGCGGTACAGTTCTGGAGCTGGAAAAAGATATGGTGACGATAAAAACGGAGCCGCGCGTGATTTTCCCTAAAAAAGGGCCGGGAGCCTTTCAAGGACATGAGTTTTTTGAGGCAAGCTCGATACGCAAGGAAGGAAAAACCTATATCTTCGTATACTCCTCTCGTCATAACCATGAGCTATGCTACGCTACCAGCCAAAGCCCTGACAGAGATTTCTCTTACGGCGGCACTCTGGTTAGTCAGGGTGATATCTTTCTGGACAGCAACCTGTCTGAAAAGCACGCAGCTAACTATTTGGGCAATACACATGGCGGGCTGCTCAAGCTAGAGGACAAATGGTATGTTTTCTATCATAGGCAAACCAACCGTCATTCGTATTCCCGGCAAGCTTGTGCCGAGAAGCTTCGGCGTAACGAAAACGGAGCGTTTCTCCAGGCAGAGGTCACAAGCTGCGGCCTAAACGATGGACCCTTAAAGGGAAAAGGCCGTTATGAGGCGCGTATTGCCTGCAACCTCTGGGGAAAGAATGGTACCGGACGCTATGACGGACCTTTCCCGAAATGGCGGCTGCGCAATCACCCCTATTTCACGCAGGACGGGCCGGACAGAGAGGACAGCGGCAATCAGTATATTGCCAATATGCGCGATGGTGCAGTGGCAGGCTTCAAGTACTTTGCCTTTAAAGATGCTGCTGAAATAAAGGTACATTGTACCGGCTCTGCAAACGGACGCCTTCAGGTGTCAACTGCACCGGATTTTTCCACGCTGTGTGCCGATATTTTCATAAAGAACGGCAGTCAGGTGGGGGAGAAGGTGACCCTTACGATCCCGGACGGAACCTATCCACTGTATTTCCGTTTTACGGGTAGTGGGAAAATGAATTTCCACTGGTTTGAATTACAATAAATGCGCGTTGAACCGCATATCCATTTACTTTTGAAGGAGAAACGAAATGAAAAATAAGAAGCGGCTTGTGCCGTGGCTGATTGCTGCCGTTATCATTGCAGCATTGGCGGTAATAGGGAAAAAGCTATACGATTTGATGTTTGGCGGTTCCCTGGCAGTTACGACCGAGGATTTGAAGAACGGCATCATTGCTTCCAGCCAGGCTATCATCTTTATTGTTGTTGTACTGATCGCGGTGCTCATCGTAGTGGCCGCGGCCGGAAAGCTTAAGCAGCCGAAGCGTGCGCTGGTGCGCGCACAGGCCCCGATTGCAATTTTGCTGGCTGTCACGCTTTCCGTCAACTGGGTTATTCTCGGCGTGGAATACTCGGTGGTCAACAGTGTTTTTGCTGAGAACGTCAATGTCTCGGACGAAACAATGGCATCCGGCCGTGCGATTGCAGACCAGATCGCATCCGAGGGCATCGTTCTGCTGAAGAATGATGACAAGGCGCTGCCGTTGAGCGCCGGCACAAAGCTCAACTTGTTTGGCTGGTCGAGCATTCGTCCGTTGTATGGCGGCACCGGCTCCGGCGATAGTGATACAAGCAATGCGGTTTCTCTGATTGACGGCCTCAAGCATGCAGGCTTTGAAGTCAATGAGGAGCTTGTGAAATTCTATGAGAATTTCCGTACAGAGCGTCCTGTCGGTACGATCCGTCTGCGTGAGATCGGCAGCAAGCGCGGCGATTTCACCGTTCCGGAGCCTACCATTGCAGAGTACGAGAGCGCCAACATTTTTGAGAATGCGGCCGCTTACTCGGATACGGCGGTGGTTGTCGTCAGCCGTACCGGCGGCGAGGGCTTTGATATTCCGCAGAGCATCACCGGCCCGGATGAATACAATGCACAGTACGGCGGACTCGCACAGTTCTATGATTTTACAACGCAGGCAGAAGACCGCGATGCCGGTAAGAGTTATTTGGAATTAAGCAACCGCGAGATTGCAATGGTAGATCGCGTTTGTAAAGAGTTCAAGAATGTTATCGTTGTGGTCAACTCCTCCAATGCTATGGAGCTTGGCTGGCTGGATCAGTATGACAGCATTAAAGCCGCCGTTTTGTGCGGTGCGCCCGGCGAGCTTGGCTTTGATTCCCTCGGGAAGATTCTGAACGGTGAAGTGAATCCGTCCGGACATCTGGCGGATACTTATGTCTACGATCTGCTCGCAACACCCACGGTCAACAACTTCGGCGGCTTTGCGTATGATAACTATGCAGAGGTTACGGGGAGCGAGGACAACCGTGCCATGTTTGTCAACTACTGTGAGGGCATCTATGTTGGCTACAAATTCTATGAAACGGCTGCTGCAGAGGGCCTTATTGATTACGATAAGGTGGTTCAGTATCCGTTCGGCTATGGCTTGAGCTACACTACCTTTGATTCGTCGATTGCAGCTGTCGAGGATGATGGCGAGAAAATCACGCTGGATGTGGCAGTTACGAATACCGGCGATACAGCAGGTAAATATGTTGCAGAAATTTTCTATGAGCCGCCGTATTATAACGGTGGTATCGAAAAGGCAGCAGCAAATCTTGTGCAGTACGCCAAGACGGAGATCCTGCAGCCCGGCGAAGCGCAGACCCTGAAAATCACCTTCCGTTATGAGGATATGGCCTCCTATGATTCGAACTGCATCAAGAGTGCGAATGGTGCGTATGTACTCGAGGCAGGCGACTATAAGATCAATCTCTGCTCGGATTCTCATACGATCCTGGATACCTATGTTGCCAAGGTGGACAAGGATGTCATCTATGACGATGCACATGATGGCGCTCGCTCCACAGATCAGGTGACTGCTACAAACCAGCTCACCTTCGCGCAGGGAGATGTGACCTATCTCAGCCGTGCCGACGGCTTTGCCAACTATGCAGAGGCTACTGCTGCGCCTGTAAACCATAGCCTGAGTGCGCAGGCACTGGCAGACTATGCAAGTGCAGCAACCTTTGATGCGGCAAAATACGATGACCCCAATGCTGTGATGCCGACCACCGGGGCGCATAACGGGTTGAAACTCGCTGATCTGACCGGCGTTGCTTACGATGATCCCAAGTGGGAGCAGCTTCTCGATGAGCTCACGGTCAATGACTTGTTCAGCCTTACGGCAGACGGTGGTTACCATACCGTTGGTGTTGAATCCATCGACCTGTCCGCAACGGAGGAGTGTGACGGTCCGACCGGTGTACACAGCAACTACAATCCTGCCGCAGGTCCGAGCTATCCCGGTTCTGTGATGCTGGCTTGCACCTGGAACCAGCCGCTGGCCAAGGCACGCGGTGAGCAGATTGCAAAAGAGTGTGCTGAAATCAACTGCGCAGGCTGGTATGCACCTGCAATGAATATCCACCGCAGCGCATTCGGCGGGCGTAACTTTGAATACTATTCCGAGTGCGGCGTTCTCTCCGGGCTGACCGCAGCCGCAGAGGTGTCCGGCGCAACCGAAAATGGTCTGATTTGCTATGTGAAGCATTTTGCCTTCAACGATCAGGACAACTATCGTCAGAACAACATCTGCACATGGCTGAATGAGCAGGCTGCCCGCGAAATTTACCTCAAGGCGTTTGAGCAGTCGATCAAGGCAGGCGGCATGGGCGTTATGACCTCTATGAATGCGGTCGGACCTGTCTGGGCCGGCGGCTGTAAGGCCCTTTTGACGAACATTCTGCGTGATGAATGGGGCTTCCATGGCGCTGTCATTACAGACGCAGTCGTCAGCACATGGTATATGGACGGTAATCTGGCAATTCGTACCGGCGGCACGAAGATGCTGGCGTTTAACATTACGAACGAGTTCTACCGTGATTTGAACTCTGTCGGTACGGTAACGGCTATGCGCAATGCGGCGCACGGCACGCTGTATGCATTGGCAAACTCCTTCGCTGTGACGCGTGCGGTATCTGTGCCGAAGTGGGTAAAGACGACCTACGCAGTGGATGCAGTTGTTGCAATCATCCTTGTCGCTTGGGAAATCTGCGCAATCCGCAAATACCGCAAGGCAAAAAAAGAGGACGAGGATACTGAGCAATAAGATGTCTTATGAAAGATAAAAGGAATACAGCAAAAACAGCCAATCAGGATATAATGCATTGGATCCGTGAGGGAGGTTTGTTTGTAATTGTATGCAACCTCATTACGGTGTTTAAGTACATATTGCTGCAGTTCCTGCCTGCTGCTTTTGCAAATATGCCCAAGGTGGATTTTGGCTGGCCGGGAATCGAAGTGACCATGCTGGGAGTAACCTTCAAATGGAACATTTTGGGCTATGACGCAGAACATGGTGGTTTGCCTTATTTTTGCGCTTATATGATAGCCATGATACTGGGTGAGGTAATCAATTTCCCAATACAAAGAAATGTTGTTTTCCGCAGCAAGGGGAATCTTACCTGGCAGATCGTTTGGTATGCGGTTGCATTTTGCGTAATAACCTGTATTGTAAATTCTATAAACTGCATTTGGGTCGCAACAGCTGCGCGATATGTGCCGGATTTTATTTACAATATTGGTACAACGGTATTGAACGGCGGTGTTTCCATGGTAATCTTCTTTTTCGTCAACAAGGTCATTTTCCCAACCAGCAATTAAGACGACGTCTCTTATCTTCTACAGGAATCACCTGAGCGCAGTGATGATGCGTTTGCCCGCTCAGAAAGCGTAAAACACACCCGGACAGTTTGCACTTGTGCAGCTGTCCGGGCGTGTTGTTGTTTTTTGCAAGACCGCCAAAAGCAAGCGGCTGAAACTGTGCAATACTGCTTGTGTGAGGAAGGCACTCGGCGTGCTACTGTGCCGGTCACAGGCTGATCATCCAGCTGCATCTTCTGAACATGACAAGCGAGACGGCCAAGCGGAAAATCTCCTCCTGTATAAGCAGTGTATATCTGGAAGCAGTGGAAGAAGCCCAGAACGAAGGTGGCCAATCTTTGCCTCGTTGACAATCTTTGACATGATGATGTCCTTCCTTGAAAATGGCTGGCTCTGTCCTGCACAGACGCACACTTTTTACCATTATAGCACTATCCGCCAAAATATCCCAGATAAAAAGACGGAGAATCGGAGAAAATGCAGGGAGGCTGCTTGTGTCAAAATTGATAAAGCAAAAGTTGACTTTTGTGCTGATTTCGAATACGATATAGGCACAAAAGTATGGTGGTACCAGTGGTGAATATAAGTAGCTCGGCACAGGTGCAGGAGATTCTGACCCGCGCAGCTTGCGGAGCATTCGCCAATGGTGGGGAGGCGGCAGAATGAATTCTTTTTCGGTAGAGCAAAAAAGAGTAGATGTATTCGAAAGTGCCGCGCCAAACAAGCCGGTGATTTATCTGAATACCTATGAGCGCGAGGGAGCGCAGATCGTTCAGTATTTGACAGACATCGGCTGTCAGGATTTTTCGCTGGTTGCAGTCAGTAAGCTGGAATGGAATCATGATATGGTGCCATGGGATATTCCGCCCATATTCAAAAATGGTGCATCATATACCAGCGGAGCCGATGAGTACCTGCGCCTTTTGATAAACCAAATTATACCGAAAGCAGAAAGTCTGTTGCAGGGGACCCCCGCCTGGCGGGGAATTGCGGGATATTCACTGGCCGGACTGTTTGCACTGTATTCTATTTATCAGACGGACGCCTTTTCGCGAGTTGCGAGTGTCTCCGGCTCGCTGTGGTTTCCGGGAATTAAAGAGTATGTCGTTTCCCGTACACCCGTGAAAAAACCTGCCGATATCTTCTTTTCGCTGGGCGACCGGGAGTGCCGCACCCAGAATTCGCTTCTAAGATGTGTTCAGCAGAATACCGAATCCATCGAAAGATATTACCACGAGCAGGGAATAGATACGACCTTCCAATTAAATCCCGGCAATCACTTTAAAGATGTAGTACAGCGAACAGCGGCAGGACTTCAGTGGCTATTGAGCAAAGAATATGACCCATGAAAGATGCGGCATAATGGGATATAAAGTTTTGTGGGCGCGGCATACTACATGAAATACTATAATGAAGTATAATATAAGCAGAAATATACAGTTAGAGTAGAGAATTAGTAATTAGCTGTGTTTTGTTTGAAAAAGTACATAGAATATATTTAAGCGGGCAGATGAAAACTATCAGTTATTTTAAAATGATTGTTTATTTGTTGTTATTTATGAATTATACTATAATTCAAGTATGATGAAATCAGGGGTGACATAAATACAATGCAATATAAGATTTTAATAGTGGATGATGATAGAGAATTGCTAAAAATGCTGAATCAATACTTTACATTGAAGAATTATACAGTAATGATTGCGGAAAATGGCATAGAAGCAATGGAAAAGATAAGTGCAAACCCTGATATTATTCTATTGGATGTGAATATGCCGGGAATGGATGGGATTGAAGTATGCAGAAGAATCCGAGACAGGGTTTCCTGCCCGATTATCTTTTTGACTGCAAAGGTAGAAGAACAGGATCGGGTAATAGGATTACTGTCTGGCGGAGATGATTATATTTTGAAACCATTTAGTTTGAAAGAACTGGATGCCAGAATTATTGCCCATTTGAAACGTGAGGAACGCTTACATAGGAAAACAGAACAACGGTTTTATGGGGATTTAGTAATTGACTATGCCAGCAAATGTGTACATATGAAAGAGAAAACTTTAGATCTTACGAAATTAGAGTATGACATTATAGAATTTTTGTCTATGAACCCTGAAATCGTGTTTGATAAAGAACGAATCTATGAAAAGATTGGAGGATATGATGCAGAAGGGGACAGCCGGGTGGTTACAGAGTTGATTCGCAGAATCCGCAAGAAAATGAAAATGTATTCGGAACACGAATATATTGAAACGGTATGGGGGATGGGATATAAATGGGCAAAATAAAAAATCTTTCGTTAAGAAAAACCATTGTTTTGTATATGATAATTAGTTTAATAATTAGTTTTTATCTTTCAGCACTAATTATGCGAATAGCAACCACAGTACAAAACGACATTTGGTGGAAGTATGTAGACCAGGAAGAATATTTTGAAATGGCTGAAGGGGATGGTAGAAGGTATTTGCCAGATGTTCCGAGACCACATTCTTATGAAATGAAAGAATTTGATTATCATGTATCGGAAATATGTGATTTTCTTCAGACATTTACAGTGCTTATCGTATCTGTTGCAGGGAGTATTATAGCGGTATTTCTTTTTTATAAGCATAAATTGAAGTGTCCTATTGAAGAATTAGAACTGGCTTCCCAGCAAGTTGGTCGAAATAATTTAGACTTCCATATCACTTATGAAAATGAAGATGAAATGGGCAGATTGTGCAAAGAGTTTGAACGAATGAGAGGACAACTTGCAGAAAACAATCAACAGTTATGGAAAATGCTTGAGGAAGAAAAGGCTTTGCGGGCTGCCATTGCTCATGATATACGTTCTCCGCTATCTGTGCTGGAGGGGTATCAGGAAATGCTTTCAGAATATCTCCCTAAAAAAGAGATAAATATGGAACAAGCCTTAGAAATGGTAAATGAAAGCAAAAAACAGATTGAGCGTATGGATATATTTGTGGAAACAATGCGGAAGATGAGCAGTTTAGATGCAAGGCAGTTGGTGGCAGAAGAAATTACAAGCAAGCAGTTGGAAATAGACATACGGGCAGAGATGAATGTGTTTGAGAAAAAATTTGGAAAACTGTATAAATTAAAATGTTCGGAAACAGCAGAAAAATTTTCAGGAGATAAGGAAGTGATTTTAGAGGTTATAGAAAACCTTTTGTCAAATGCCTTTCGTTATGCCAAGACAAAAGTAGAAATGGAAGTGTTTTTTACCAGTTCTGAATTACAGATCAGAATAAAAGATGATGGAGTGGGATTTACAGTAGACAAGCAAAAGGCAACAGAACTTTTTTATCAGCAAAATGTGAAAGATAGTTTAAAACACTCAGGAATGGGTATGTATATCAGTAGATTGTATTGTGAAAAGCATGGCGGACAGTTACTTATAGAAAACGAAAAACTGAGTGGAGCTGTAATAACAGCAGTATTTCATCGGATTGCATGAGCAGTCCGATTTTTTTACGCCGTTGTCTTTTTGTTGTGATTTATATTTTATGATGTCTATAACGAAGGAAAGGAGGCAAACGTATGATTGCTATTTTTAAAAGAGAGGTTAAGAACTATCTAAAGTGGCCGTTATTTTGGGTAGGTGTTCTGCTTGTGATTTATGGTGTGTTTAATGCAACAAGCCCATATTTAACTACACACTATTTAGAACAGGGAGAGAAAATTGTTAATGATTACCCTGATACAGTTGATTCAGCGGATGTTTATGAAGGATATATTCCTGCGAATCCTGAAAAACATCGGGAAATATGGATTGGACAGATAAAACAGAAGCTAATGGCTGAATTTGAAATGTCAGATTTGGATGCACAATCAGTCATAAACAATCTTGCAGATATGGAGTTAGAAGAAGCATTTGTATATCTGGAAGAAGAATATGATTGGTACGGGGCAAGGTATTTGTACGAGAACAGTACGTACTATAAAGGAACGCCAGAGGAAATCAATGCATATTTGGATGAAAAAATGGAAAATAAGACATTTTCTTTTTATTATTCAAGAAAATTTGCCGATTTTGCAGGGCTGTTTATGTTCTTTTTTGCAACAATTATGTTAGCGGTTCTGTTTTTACAGGATACGAAAAAGCATACTTATGAATTGCTTCATACGAAACCGATGAGTGCAGGAAAGTATGTGCTGGGAAAAGTAAGTGCAGGATTTACGGTTTGTTTGATTGCTCTGGCTATTTTAAATATAGTGTTTTGGGCATTATGTCTCATTTATACAAAAGATAGTGGATTTGAAGTACGGTTATGGGATTTTGTGGTTTCTACTGTACTTTATATCCTTCCCAATATGTTGATGATTGTAAGTGTATATACATTGATTTCCCTTATATTTAAAAATCCACTTCCGGGAGTGCCACTTCTGATTCTTTATATGGTGTATTCCAATATGGGAGGAAGAAATGCGGAAGGAGTTTACGGATATTGGGGAAGACCTTTCGCAATTATGGTTCGATTCCCCGGACAGCTTTTTGATACGGCACCGCCGCCAATGGCACTTTTAAATCAGAATTTTCTTATTTTAGCATCTGTAGCAATTATTTTGATTACGATGCAGATTTGGAAGAGGAGGCGGATGTGAATGAAGAAGGAAATGAAGATTATTTTGCCAGTTTATAAGATGGTTTATGCGTTCGCCTTTGTTGTAATTTTGAGTTTGATACGTAGAGTAGTATTTACAAATGAGATAGGGCTTTCCATAGAGGGACCATTTGCAATATTGATCGCTGTTTTTTGTGCAGATACTTATGTGCAGGAAATTACAAGCAACCGTTCCGAAGTTCAGAGGTTGTATCAGATAAAAAAGAGAATTTATTCTATTATACAGAGACTGATGATACAGGGAACTTTTTTGCTGCTGCTCGCTGTTCTTGGATATGGATTGTTTTTTGCGTTTCAGAAACCAGTTACACATCCAGTAACAGAAAGTGAAATACTTCAGTTTATTGCATATTTTGGGGCGATTGTAGTAACCATTTTCTTTTGGGGAATATTGGCTAATACATTGTCTATGCTTTTTCGCAATAAGTGGATGGGGATTGGAAGCAGTCTTTTGATATGGGTAGCAACAAATTCCACAGGTGGAGATAAACTTTTCGGAGCATGGAATCTGTTTTCTTATTCTTTTAGAGATATAGAAAATACTGCCGATATTACATGGCTGTATGGGAAAGGCTTGTGTATTTGTATCGGACTGATTTTGTTACTGGCATTGCCGAAGATCGTAAGAAAGAGAGGGTAAATTTATGAGTATTCATATTGAGGATTTAACGGTAAGATTTAAGAATAGTGTCACAGCAATCGACCATGCAGATTTAGATATACCAAATGGGATATTTGGACTATTGGGAGAAAATGGAGCGGGAAAGACAACTTTGATGAGAGTTTTGACCACTGTGCTTAAACCTACAAACGGAATGGTTACATTAGACGGAATTTTGTATAGCGAAGGAAACTATGAAAAAATCCAAAGAAAGATAGGGTATTTACCACAGGAAATTGAACTGTATCCTAATTTGACGGTTCAGGAGTGTTTGGAGTATATGGGAGATCTGGCAGGTGTTCCGAAAGCAGAATGTAGAAAGCGGATAGATTATTATTTGAAAAAGACCAGTCTTATAGAACATCGTAAGAAGAAAATGAAGCAGTTATCAGGCGGTATGAAGCGACGGGTAGGATTGGTGCAGGCGCTTTTAAATGAACCGGAATTTTTAATTGTGGATGAGCCAACTACCGGTTTAGATCCGGAGGAACGTATTCGCATCCGCAATTTGTTAGTAGATTTTTCTGAAAACAGAACGGTTTTGTTTTCAACTCATGTGGTAGAAGACTTAGCTGCCACCTGCAATCAGCTTGCAATTATGCATAAAGGTCGATTTCTGTATGCGGGTTCTATGAAGAATTTGACAGAAGAAGCACAGGGGAAAATCTGGATTTGCAAAGTACCTGATGAGAGAAAAGCAAGAGAAGTGGAACAGAAGTATCGTATTACATCTAAACAGTATGTTGAGGGGGGATTGCAGTTAAGAGTGATTTCTGAAATACAGCCAGAATTGGAGTGTATGTCAATTCCTGCAACGTTGGAAGATGCTTATATTTATGTGACGAATCAATACGAGTAGATAAAGCACCATCTGATGCTTTACTACCAGTTGCACGTTGTTCGCTTTGAATATTTGTGGAGAAAAAGTATGTATTATTTTGGCTTTCTATAAAACCTATAAACCAGCCATTTATATCCTGCCCGTTCACTCGTCCGGTTCCGGTTTTTCCATAAATTCTCCATTTTCAGAGGCGGTAAGATGGATGGAATTTTTGACGGCATGAATATTAGCAGGAGTAAAGTTGAAGTTGTTTCGATATAAATTTTTCAAAAGTTCAACTTGTTCTACTGGTGAAATCTTTAAGGATGACTGCATCCAGTAGGAAGAGAAATCTCCGGATATATTTTTATTGCCATATCCTATTTGCTGAAGGTATGAATTTATAGTGGAAGATCCGAGCTGCTTGTCGATTGATTCAAAATACCAGTTTGTATATATCTTTTAAAAGGTATATGATTAAGAAAAACGGCAGGAGGTATCTGAATGAAATCACATAAATATTGGTCTATCGGTGCACTGATTACAATGCTTGGAACTTTTTATACAGGTTATAAGGGATCAAAAGAAGGCCATAAGTACTTTGCAGCAAGTTCTTTGCTTTGCATGATTATGGCTATTTATACAGGACACAAGATGATTTCTGGTAAAAGTAGGAAGAAAAAAGAAGTTTCAGTAGAGAGTGTTGAAGATTAAAAAACAAAATATTTTAATAAATAACGCCGGTGCGGGATTTTTGATATCCAGTACTGGCGTTATTGATTCCACAGGGGCTTGGGGGTGTAGCCACCAAATATACTATTCGTTTTCTGCTTCGGCAAGTTTGTTAAGGATCCACTCCCTATTGATAACTATTTCATCATCATCGCGGAGATCCTTGAAATCATTGCAGTGTGAAGAAGCAAATTCATACATATTGTCAATGTCAACTGCAGCAGTAATCTCACCCTTATTAATGATTACAAGAATATTTGTTCCGTCGTCGTCGACAGCAAAGCGCAGTTCATCAAATTCTATATCGGGATCATTTTTGAGAATAGAATCTGTCGCAAGTAATTTAACAAGTTCCATTACCCTGTCATCTTTACCTGCATCAAAGATCTGGATCTTTTCAACGAGCTGATTTGCTGATGTCACAATCCGGTATAAGTACTTTTCGGTACGATAATCAGCCAAAGTATTTTTTTCATAAAATATTTCATATGTCTTCTTTACTTCTGATTCAGGAACCAGATAAATCATGACAAGATCTTCCATCTGGTGATAGAGTGTGGAGTAGTTTAAACGAAAGGTCTCTCCACAGCTCGGGCAGGTATAAAGGAAAATAGATTGATTAAGTACCTTCTCTTTCATTTCAGGATCCAGTGCAGTATTAATACTGTCCCAGAGCTCAAAATCTCCCTCATGATGGCAGGAAGGACAAGTTACCTTTTCTATACGAATCAATATTGCCAGCTTTGAAAAATGGTACGCCAATCAGATTAAATACCATAAAGTTACCGGAGAAGAACCGGGGAAAGAATTGAAATCCTGGTCCTATTCCGTTAAGGAAGTTGCGGATCTGTTGGGTGTTGATGAGTATCTTGTTTATGATTTACTCAAGAAAAATCAAATGGAAGCTGTTATTGTCGATTACTGGAAACGAATACCAAAAGAATCTTTTCAGAACTGGTATAAAAGCCAGTCCCGGTATCGAACAAAGGAAGACAGAGAAAAAGACGCTCTTCTGGAAGATGCAACAATTACGATGCCTGAGATGGCACAGCTGCTTGGAACAACCAGAAGCGCAGTATATACAATTCTTGATAATCCAAAGTATAGTCATTTTTTTGAATTCATTGTGATTGCAGAAAAGAAAAGGATCACAAAAGAGAGTTTTCAAAAATTCCTGGAAGGTCAGGATCGGTATAAGCTGGATCCATCGAATGATTATGAAGAACTTGCACAGGAACAGAATATTGCCCTGGCTAATTTCCGGCGGAAGAAATTATCACAGACCGGAATACGAGGAAGCAATGGAAATATAAAGTATCTTACTTTTGATGAAGCTTCCTATCTGGCAAAGGTCAGCAGAAGCATGATCAACAAGTGGGCGGATACAGGAAAGTTCACCGTAATAAAAGTTGGCAGTCGAGTTAGGATCCGTCGGGATGAATTTGAGGACTGGATGGAGCAAAGAGATTTAGAAAGGAGTATGCAATAATATGGCATCAATAAGAGAACGAAACGGAAAATTCAATGTAATCTATTCTTATACGAATGAAAAAGGCGAGAGAAAACAAAAATGGGAAACCTATGAAACAAAAGCCGAAGCTAAAAGAAGAAAAAAAGAAATTGAATATAAAAAAGAGATGGGATCATTTGTCGTCCGTAAATGCAAAACACTGGACGAGCTTATTACAGAATATGTTGCACTTTATGGCAAAGAAAACTGGGCGCTTTCTACATATGAAGGAAATGTCTCTCTTATCAATAACTATATTCTTCCGATCATTGGTGATACGAAACTCTCAGAGATCAATACCCGTTTCATCGAAAGATATTATCAGAGTCTTTTGAAGAGACGTGCAGTTATCAATCCATTGAATAAAACCAGTCGAAATGAATTTGTATCGTCCAGTACAGTCAGGGATGTTAATAAGCTACTTAGGAACTGTTTTGAGCAGGCAGTGAAATGGGAACTGATGGAGAAGAATCCCTGCACTCATGCGACTGTACCAAAACATAAATCCCAAAAAAGAGACATCTGGACAGCGGATACATTGATGTATGCGCTCAGTGTCTGTGAAGATGAACGATTAAAGCTCGCAATTAATCTATCTTTCTCATGTTCCCTGCGACTTGGTGAGCTACTTGGTCTTACCTGGGATTGTGTAGATATCTCTCCTGAGGCAATTGAAGAAAATCGTGCATATGTCTTTATCAATAAAGAATCACAGCGTATAAGAAAAGAATCGTTGAATGCATTGGACGGAAAAGATGTGTTGTTGGTATTCCCGACAAATCATAAGAAGAATTCTACGGTCCGTATTCTGAAAACACCAAAGACAGAAAGCAGTGTACGCAAGATATTCTTACCAAAGAGTGTTGCTAATATGCTGGTAGACTGGAAAGCTGAACAGGATGAAATGAAAGAAATCCTTGGTGATGAATATATGGACTATAACCTGGTTATGGCAAGTACCTTTGGGCTTCCTCTTGGTGATGGAGCAATCCGTGGTCCTTTAAAAAAACTGATCGAGGACTATAATCTCCCACCGGTTGTATTTCACAGTTTTCGTCATAGCAGCGTTACTTATAAGCTGAAATTGAATGGTGGAGATATCAAGGCGGTACAGGGTGATTCCGGTCATGCTCAGGTCAATATGGTTACGGATGTGTACTCTCATATTCTGGATGATGACCGAAGGAAAAATGCAGAGCTTTTTGAAGAAGCATTTTATGAGAAGAAGAATCTGGATCCACAGATGCATGTACAGCAGGAAAATAATAATGCAACTGTTGCTGATGAAGTCGATCCGGAACTTCTGGCAAAAGTATTGGCTAATCCGGAGATGCGGGCATTGCTCAATTCACTGGCGAAGACGATGAAGTAATGAAAAATAGTGAAAAAATAGTGTAATTTTAGTGGAAAAACAATTCATAAAACGATATAATATATGGATGAAATGGAGGTGGATCATGTGATTAAGGTTACGTTAACAAATGAAATTTTAAAAAGAATATCGGAAATAGACGAAAAGCGTTTTTCTCTTAGTACGATAGAAATGCCACCTGTTATAAAAAACAGACTTAGAAAAAACTCTAAGAAAAAAAGTTCCTATGCTTCTAATAAGATTGAAGGAAATCCATTAACTGAAAAACAGGCAAATGAGGCTATTGATAGTGATCCTCACAAACATTTTTTAAAGCCAGAACAGGAAGTTCGTAATTACTTTTTGGCTTTAAATTTTTTAGAAGAAAAACTGAAAAAGAAAGAAGTTTTTTCAAAAGAAATGATTTTAGAAGTGCAGGCAATGGTTGAAAAAGGTGCGTCAAAAGAAAAGATAGGCTTAAGAGGCCCTATGCCACCTGGAATGTTATTTGCAGTATATGATTCCGAAACAGGCGCAGCGGAATATATTCCACCAGAGTATATTGATATTCCAGACTTGTTGGACGAACTTGTTGAATATGTAAATACTACAGATGATCATCCGTTGATTATTGCTGCTGTAGTTCATTATCAATTGGTTACCATTCATCCTTTTGAAGATGGAAAGGTAACATTGAGATACCAGCAAAATGTGGCATAACGGCGGCAAACTTGCTTTGTATATAAAATTTAATAGTGTATAAGCCAAAGGGCGTTTCACTTTTATAGGTGGGCGCCCT
>OJKQ01000773.1_pt1 | contig 18212 bp, 10 predicted proteins | sample 1596641 | NCBI WGS metagenome assembly OJKQ01 (sample SAMEA4350167, study PRJEB24818) | metagenome | biome: human; feature: gut; material: faeces | place: Denmark | collected 2013-09 | reverse complement strand
CCGTGAACGGCCAGAAGAAGCAGATGAAGTCCTTCGCCGCCACGAAGGCCGCTGCTTACAACCCGAACGCCAAGAACCCGAAGGCCGCCGCCCAGTTCGCGGCTTACCTCGGCTCCACCGAAGCTCAGAAGCTGCACTACGAGATGCTCGCCATCCCGCCGACCGACAAGTCCCTGTCCGACCTGACCACCGACGACATCGCAGCCAAGGCCCAGGCCGACACCATGGCCAACACCGCCCTCCTGCAGTCCGGTCTGTCCGGCATGAACGATTGGTGGACTCCGGCCGAAACCTTCGGCAAGGCCCTGGTCAACAAGGAAATCACCAAGGACAACGCTGCCGCCAAGTACCAGGATTGGGTCAAGCAGGCCGGTGGCAAGATCGCTGAGTGAAATCAGTAATCCTAAAAATCCAATAACTGAAGAATGCAGGTGGTTGGCACTGCCAAATCCCCCCAGCCATCCTGCAGCTTTGAGAGACGCTTCGAGTCGCGGTGTCTCTCTCCACTTTGCATAGTGGCTCACTCCTCCTCCGAGCTTTGCATTCCCGGGCAAGGTTTTTAAATTCTCCTTCCCCTTGTCCGGGAGCAAAGCTTTTTTTATCTTTCAATATCCATATGAGAGGGCAGTCGAAATGACAGCAACAACTCTTTCCCCACGGGAGATGAAGCGCCTTCGGAAGCAGGGTGCTGATTATGTTTCTCCGTCGCCTTACACGGTAAGGGCGGCGTTCCGGCGTGGTGACCTGTTCACTAAGCTTTCCGCAGTGGTGTTTGGTCTTGGCGATATCGTGCGCAAGCAGTATGTCAAGGGCATTGCCATGCTGGCGCTGGAAATCGCATACTTCGTGTTCATGGCAATCAATGGTGTGGACTATCTTTCCAAGTTGCCGACCTTGGGCACCAATGCAGGCGGCAAGAAGCTGGTCGACGGCTTCTGGGTCTACACCGAACCTGACCGTTCCGTGGTCATCCTGTTGTACGGTGTCGCCACTCTGGTTATCACCGCTGCCTTCATCGGCCTGTGGGTCATGTCCGTGCGCTCTGCATACAAGTCCCAGGTGCTGCTCGAGGAGAACGGCAAGGCTCCGAGCTTCATGGACGATGTCCGCGAGCTGCTCGATGCCAAGGCTCACGTCCTGCTGATGTTCCTGCCCACGCTGGGCATTGCCGTGTTCACTGTGCTTCCGTTGATCTTCATGATTTCCATGGCATTCACCAGCTATGACCACAAGCACCTCGTGCTGTTCCACTGGGTCGGCTTTGAGAACTTCGCCAAGGTCTTCTCCAACAGCGGCGGCACCGTTAACGCCGCACTGTTCGGACGCGTGCTGGTGTGGACCTTGGTCTGGGCCTTCTTCGCCACCTTCCTGAACTTCTTCTTCGGCATGTTCGTGGCCATGATCATCAACCGCAAGACCACCCATTTCAAGGGTTTCTGGCGTGCCTGCTTCTCCATGTCCATCGCCGTTCCGCAGTTCGTGTCCCTGCTGGTCATGCACACCATGCTCCAGCCGCAGGGTGCGGTGAACCGCATGCTGCAGACGTGGGGTTGGATTGACGGCCCGCTGCCGTTCTTCACCGACGCCACTTGGGCCCGTGTCACCGTAATCGTCATCAACCTGTGGGTCGGTATTCCGTACACCATCATGCAGATCACTGGTATTCTGCAGAACATTCCGGCCGATCAGTATGAGGCGGCGAAGATCGACGGTGCCAACTGGTGGCAGATCTTTACTAAGATCACCATGCCGTACATTATCTTCGTGCTCACCCCGTATCTGATCACCACCTTCACGGGCAATGTGAACAACTTCAACGTCATTTACCTGCTGTCCGGCGGCGATCCTACGCCATTGGGCGATTCCGCAGGCTCCACTGATTTGCTTATCACCTGGCTGTACAAGCTGACCGTGGACAAGCAGGATTACAATCTCGGTGCCGTGATCGGCATCATGACCTTCGTCGTGTTGGCCATCGTTTCGCTGATCACCTACCGCAATTCCGGCTCCTATAAGAATGAGGAGGCATTCCGATGAGCAACAAGCATTCCGCAACCAAAGTGGAAAGCCACGGCCTTCTGCACGACCAGAAGATCCGCCGTATCACCGGCGACGTGTTCGCCCACTTGTTCCTGGCCATTCTGGCCGTCATCTGGCTCGTCCCAATCGTATGGGTGTTCGCGGAGTCGTTCAATAAGAACACCGCCCCGTACACCAGCTCCTTCTTCCCGAAGGAGTGGACTCTGGACAACTATAGGGTGCTGTTCACCGACCGCAACGTGTTGGACTTCCCGAAGATGTTCGGCACCACGTTCATCATCGCCTGCTTCACCTGTGCGATTTCTCTGATCTTCGTGCTCTCTGTGGCATACTGCATGAGCCGTATGCGTTTCCGTGTGCGCAAGACTTTCATGAACGTTGTGCTGATTCTTGGCATGTTCCCGGGTATCATGGCCGTCACCGCCATCTACTTCATCTTGAAGGCCTTGGGCCTGTCAAGCGGCACCATGACTACCGTGGCGTTGATTCTCGTGTACTCCGCCGGTTCCGGCGCTGGCTTCTACGTGATGAAGGGCTATATGGACACCATTCCGACCTCGCTGGACGAAGCCGCCCTGCTCGACGGTTGCACCCGTTTCCAGGTGTTCCATAAGATCATCATCCCGATCTGCAAGCCCATGATCGTCTACCAGGCCATCATCGGCTTCCTGACCCCGTGGCTCGACTTTGTCATGGCCAAGGTGATCTGCCGTACGCAATCCAACTACACCGTGGCATTGGGCCTGTGGCTCATGCTGCAGAAGGAATATATCCAGAACTGGTTTGCCCGCTTCGCCGCGGCCGCGGTCGTGATCTCCGTTCCGATCGCCATCCTGTTCATTGTGATGCAGCGCTTCTATCAGGAGTCCATGTCGGGCTCCGTGAAGGGCTAAAGAAAGGCAAAGGATATGACGCTCGTAGACAGCTTCGCACAGCCGAACACGAGCGTCGCCGAACCGTTCCCGCTGTGTCTGGAACGGCCGCTGGGTGCCGTTGTTACTGAAACCGGCACCCAGTTCGCTCTCTGGGCTCCTTCCGCACAGAAGGTGACCCTGAGACTGTTCTCGCGTGGCTCCATGGGGGAAAGCGGCGACGCTCTGATTGGACAGTACACGATGCGTCCGGAATCCGACGGTTCCTGGACGTACGATTTCGCCGACAACAAGCACGGCGTGTATTACGACTTTTTGATTGAACGCGATTGCGGTTCCGTGGACCGCGTCGCCGATCCGTGGGCGCGCGGGGCCGGTGTGAACGGCCGGCGCAGCATGGTCGTGGACTTCAGCCGCACCAATCCGGATGGTTGGTACCGCGACCATATGCCGGACGTGCCGCTTGCGCAGACGGTGGTCTGGGAAACCCATGTGGGCGATTTCAGCAATGATCCCGCCGGCGGTTTCCCCGAATCGCATCGGGGCAAGTATCTGGCGTTCACCGACGACGGTACGTCTCTGGACGGGCATCCCGACTTTCCCACGGGCATCGCATATCTCAAGAAACTTGGCGTCACCGCGGTGCAGCTCATGCCGATTTACGATTTCGGTTCCGTGGACGAAGAGACCTGCGATCGCTACAACTGGGGGTACGATCCGGTCAATTACAACGTGCCGGAAGGCTCGTATTCCACCAATCCGTTCGACGGGTCGGTGCGCATCCGCGAAGTGAAGCAGATGGTGCAGGCGCTGCACAACGCCGGCATCAAAGTGATCATGGACGTGGTCTACAACCACATGTTCTCGCCCGATAATTGGTTTGAGCGGTCGGTGCCGGACTATTTCCTGCGCCGTAAGCCCAACGGCGCGCTGGCCAACGGATCCGGCTGCGGCTGCGATATGGCCACCGAACGCAAGATGTTCCGCCGGTTCATCGTGGAATCCGTGACGTTCTGGGCGCGCGAATACCACATGGACGGCTTCCGTTTCGACCTGATGGGTCTGATCGACGTGGACACCATGAATGCCGTGCGTGCTGCTCTGGATGAGATTCCCGGCCGTGGACGCGACATTCTCATGTACGGCGAACCGTGGTCCGCGGGCGCCACCGCGCCGCTGCCCAGCGACACCGTGCTGGCTGACAAGTCAGGCCTGTCGAAGCTTGACAGTCGCATCGGCCACTTCTGCGACACCACGCGAGACACCATCAAGGGCCATGTGTTCTTCTCGGACCGCCCGGGTTATGTGAACGGTGGCATGCACGAGAACGTAGCGGCTGCGCGTGAGGCCGTGGACGCGTGGCGTCGCGGCAAACATTCGGAAGGAGTGGCAGGCCAGGTCATTCAATACGTGTCCGCGCACGACGACCTCACGCTGTGGGACAAGTTGTGCGCGAGCTTTGCGGCTGGTTCGTTGGGCAGCACCGTGGCCGAAGGCGTTAACGAAAATACCGTGGATGTGCCAAAAGTCATGTATGACGCCGATTTCTCGGCGGAAGGGCTGGCCGGTGTCGGTCCGCAGATTGCGGCCGCGCTGACCGACGTGATGGACGCCAACAAGCTGGCTGTGGGTATCACGCTTACCTCCGCTGGCATCCCGTTCATGCTGTCCGGCGAGGAGTTCGCACGTACCAAATTCGGCAGCTCTGATTCTTACGATTCCGCCAAAGAGCTTAACTGGCTCGATTGGAACCGTGCATGGCAGAAGCGCGATTTGATTGAGTATTACGCGAAGTTGATTGCATTGCGCAAGTCTGATCCACAGTGGTTCGACGGCAATCGCAATATCGTCGATACGGAAGGCGACGAACTCGTGTTCCGCGTCGGCGATTATCTGATGGCCGCCAATCCAGGCAGACACGTCGGCGTTATTGACGTGGCCGTAACGGGTTTGGAACCGATTGGCGGAATACGGAGATACTGGTGTGGTCTCGGCTCGTCCGTCAGTCCGGTGGAAGGCAATGTGAGCGCAGGTGATGGCGATTATTTGATTGTTCCACCGCATACGTTTGCAATCTGGCGGTTGCAGTAATACTCTCAGTAGGGAAGCTACAAAACGGCGACCGCAAAGCTGCGGTTGCCGTAACAGATACGGCAATGGGGCCGGAAAACCAGAAAGGATACGACAGTGGGAATCGGAGCACGCAATCCGCGGTACGAGGTGGTGTTTTTCGACCTGTACGGAACGCTGATCGACATTCGTACCGATGAGCAGAGCGAGGCCGCATGGCAGGCGCTGTACGATTGCGTGACCGAATTGGGCGCGCAGTACGAATCCGTCGACGTGATGCGCGACCAGTTCGAAAAGCTCGAAGCCCGCGAAATGGTCCACCAAGCCGACCGTGCAATCGTTCGCAACGGGTGGGACGAATTCGACATCCTGCCGGTCTACCGGTCGCTGCTGATGAACCGTAGTGAGGAGGCTGAAAAGAAACTGGCACTGCCGCAAGCCGCGCTGAAAGCCGCATGGGCGTTCCGGCAGGGCAGCACCAGCATGATCCGCCTGTATCCGGGCGCACTCGACATGATCGAAGCATTGCAGGAGGCCGGCGTCGTCGTGGCGCTGCTAAGCAACGCACAAGCCTGCTATACTCGCCCCGAACTGGAAATGACCGGCTTGGCGAACGTACTGGACGACGTGATTATCTCCAGCGAAGAGAAAATCCGCAAGCCTGCCCGCGACTTGTACATGCTGGCTCTCGACCGCGAGTTCGTAATCGCAAAAAACGCGCTCATGGTGGGCAACGATGAAGCAAACGATATTATCGGAGCCAATTCCGCCGGTCTCGACGCAGCATACTTCCGTACGGAAATTTCGCCGATGAGCGACCCGCCCAAGTCGGAGCATGCGGTATGTTCGTTTACCGGTGCCGACTACGACGGTCTGCTGAAATTCGTGCTGAACGCGTGAAACGCGTGTAGGTTGCGTCTTGGGCGTACTGGGCGTCTTGGGCGCACGAAAGGCCGTATGCGGAACTGAGGAGGACATATGGAAAGCTATGCCGAGCAGGGTGCTGGAGCTGATTCGATTGAACAGATCGGATTCGGCGGCGCTCGCCGTACCAAGAAGAAGCACCGCGGACTGACGGTGTTCCAGCTCAAGGTCATCGGCGCTGTGGCGTTGGCTCTGTCAGCTGGTAGCACCACCATTGTGCCGCTGTTTTTCGGTTCCGACGTCAATAATATGACGTCGCTCACGGCGATGGTCTTAAGCGAGGTCGTATCTTGGTTTGCTATTCCGATTTACGCGTGGCTGCTGGTGCAGGGTTTCCGTGAAACACATAGTCGCGTCGCGTATGGTCTACGGCTGTTCATCCTCGCCGTGGTGTGTGAGGTGCCGTACGACCTCTGCACGTCGCATAAGGCTTTCGATTTTGGCTCGCAGAACCCTGTTTTCGGTCTGTTCATCGCGTTCGTTGTGCTTGCCGTGTTGGATTGGGTGGCGGCGCGCTACCAGAAGTCAATGAAGATTGTGTTGTCGGTCGGTCTGGTGTTGATCGGACTGTTGTGGGATCTGCTGCTGCGCGTCGGCCTGCGCCAGCATATGATGAGCGTCGGCTCGGTGACGCTTGGTTTCGTGCTGATTTTCACGTTGATGCGCCAGCATGAGAATTCGATGATGTTCACTGCCGGCCTGTTTGGCGCGGTGATGATGATTATGCCTGGCATTGGCGTTGCATTCGTGCATTATTACAACGGCGAGTTGGGTTATAAGCATCAGTGGACGAAATGGGCTTTTTACGCGGTTTACCCGGTTATTTTGATAATTTGTGCGATTTGTGCAACACTGGCGTGATTTTTGACAACGTTCGCAGTATGATAGAAACAGATTGAGAGAGCATCGCCGCTCAAGCGAGTGTTTCCAAGGCTGGGAACGTTTGTGATTATGATGCAGAAACCGCAAAGGGGTTGAGAGATGGATAGAGCAGGCATTCGCGAGGTGGCCAAGGCCGCGGGTGTGTCGATTTCCACGGTATCGCGCGCGTTCACGCGGCCGGAACTGGTGTCCGAACGTACGCGCCGCAAGGTGCTGGAAACGGCGGACAAGCTTGATTTCAACATCTCACGTTCCGCGACATCGTTGAAATCGGGTCAATCGTACCGTGTGGCGATGCTGATGAATGAAGAGATCACTAGCTGGTTCAATACGGAAGTGTTCGCTGGAATCGAATCCGTCATGCATAATGCCGGGTATGACGTATCGCTGTTCCAGCACGTCGACACCGCCGAAAACCGCCGCGACTTCTTCACGAATCTGCCGGTCCGCCGCAACGTGGACGCAGTATTCGTGACATCGTTCGGCGTGGAGCCGAAGGAAATCCAGCAGCTCAAGCGCATCCACGTACCGATTATTGGCATCAATACGCCGACGCAAAACGGCTTCGACGCCACCATCTCCATCGACGATGAGGACGGCATGTTCACCGCCGCCCAGCATCTGATCAATCTGGGGCACAAGAATATCGTGTACGTGTGCTCCGATGCGGTCGATTCCATTAATTCCTCCATCGATGCGCGAGGACAGGGCTTCATCCGCGCCTGCAAGACGATGGGGGCCTCCCATGACTTCAAGTGGCGCGTCGTCTCTGTGCCGCGTGGCAAGACCTTCGCCGACTCGGCGTTGACCGCGCTGCTTGCGTTGGACGAGTTCCCGGACGCGATCTGCTGCCAGATGGATATGATGGCGATTCCGCTGGTGTTGCGTTTGGAACGTTACGGCCACCACACGCCGAGTGACTATTCGATTATCGGCTTCGACGATTCGCCGTACGCCGACACTGTGAACCTGACCACCATGCGCCAGGATCCGTATGCGATGGGTCGCGCGGCCGCACAAAAGGCCATGAAGCTTATCGAAGGCAAGCCGCTTGAGAACGCGCATGAGATTGTGCGCGCCCAGCTCGTACTACGCGGCACCGATTCCGTGTACGGCACTGGCCGCTGAGAGCCGAGTCTCATTACCCTTCCGCAGCCCGTCAATGCCGACGGGCTGATTGTGATGGCCTGGGGTGGATTGATAAGGGATACCCCCACTGTAGTCACGGTGTGTGGCATACGTTTTCAGGAAAAAAAATGAAACAATTTGCAGTGATGTGTTTCATGACACGCCAATCGGGGGCTGATGAATGATGAATTTCATTCAATGATCAGCATGTGTTTTTTGATTTTGCAATCGTTGACAAACCGTTGAATATCAGGCTTTAAAGCGTTGTCCCCGTGAGAGGGGACGAAAAAACGTATCGGGGGAGGGGGTGTGGGTTCTTTCTGTTTCATTTTGTTTTCATAACTGCAAAGGTTATCATAGTAAACCGTAGGTCAGAGAAAAAGGGAAAACAGAGGTTTCCGGCTGTGTTGCCGGAGATGGGAACAGCGCAGAAGTTATACGTAAAACAGAAGTGATAACGGCATTATGCAAAGGATATCAACCCTCGAGTTGAGGGACTCAGAAGGGTGAACACTTTGCGGATAGGGGACAAGATGAGGCAATGGCGTAATGGTGTCGGCAACGCACCACGACACTATGCAGGAACGCGATCGGCAACCGGTCGCGTGCTTTCGCGTACCCGCTCCCTGACCGCCGCCATAGCGGTAGCCATGATGGCCACCGTCGCCGTCACTTCCCTCATTCCCACCTATAATGCCAAAGCTGACGAAAGTCGCAAGGACGGCGCAATCTGCACACCTACCACAGAACCGTTAGGCGATCAGACCTCCGGCAGCGGTAACGATGAAGGTATCGCTACTTTCGTTGGCGGTGACATGTATGTAGGTGGCAAGAAGTCGGGCATTACTTCTGCCAATAACAACAATGCGCCTGAGGGTTCTTACGCTGTTGAGGCCGAAGGCTTGACCGCTGTGAACGGAAAGCTTTTGCTTCATCCAATGAAGCAGACTTGGAACATCTGGAATAAGGATGGCTCATTCAATCGTTCGCGTGGTTTTCGTTGGGGCATCGTCGGTTTTGGTTCGCAGTTCCGTCCAAAGGACGGCTCGACCGTGCTTTCGGTCGGTGGCAATAGCGCCAATTCCGAGTTGAATTGGTTCGGTGGTGCTCAGGGCTGGACGGATGACGCTAATCAGGGATCCAGCTGGCTTGGAACCGGAGCGGGGAATGGCGCTACCGGCGAGACGAATGACCATAACTTTAGCGCGAACATTGCTGGTAATCAGACCACAGTGCAAAGCCGCAACACTTGGACGAACGGTGAACAGTATTCCGTATATGCCATGGGCGGCAACGGCAAAGTCAACTGGAATCACAGCAACACCGTTATTTCCGGAGTGAAGAATCCTTCGACGGGTTCGGATTACACGTATTCCGACTATAAGAATTATGTGGCTACGCTGTCCGGCAAGCTCGCGAAGATTTCTTCCAGCAACACTGTTGCGAAAGGCAATGAGGATAATTACACAGGTTCTCGTTACTCGTACAGCTACAACACCTACGAACACAACGTCTATCGGTTCGATATTCAGAACAATTCCAGGCAGACGGAAATCACGCTGACTGGCAACGGCAAAGACGAGTTGCAGGTGTTCAATTTGGACGCATCAAGGCTGAATAACATTGGTGATGCCGGCGTGGTGTTCAACTTCAAGAACATTTCCGACAATGCTTCGGTTGCCGTCAATATCAATGGTAATGGCAACGATGTGAAGTTCCGCAATGGCTGGCAGTTCAAATGGAACGACATTGATATCTCCGACGGCTACGTCATGATGAATTCGACGGGCACAAACCGCTACAACAATACGCATGGGCAGGAGTACGTCAAGCGCGCAAGCCAGCTGATGTGGAACTTCTATAACACCAATACCCTTACGATTCTTGGTGGTAAGGGGTCGGGGCGCATCAACACCGGCTGGTACAAGGATCAGAACCATGGTGATAAGGAAGACTGGTACAACGTCAACGTAACCGATGATCCGTCTGCCGCATGGATGGGTTCCGTTATGGTAACGGGCAACGATTCCGGTGCTGCAGGTAACTTCCAGTCGCATGTTTCCACCAACGGTCGTGTGTGGACTACCGGCGATTTCGAAATGTACAACAAGGATGTTGTTACCACAGGCAACGGTAATTTTGTCAACTCCGAAGGTAAATATTCCACCTCTGCAGTGGATATGGACCAGGAACGGCATAACCTGTCTTGGTACGGGCAGATGACCACCTCCTGCGCCGCGATCAAGTGGGATAAGGTCGATGCCGAGGGCAAGACGCTGAAGGGTACTTCGTGGACCGTGTACGGCACGAGGAATAATGCCATGAATGGCACGAACTCCATCACCACGGTTGCTGATGGCGGCTGGAATGATGCGGATGATGCGGATAACGGTAGCGTCACCCTGGGTAGCTTGGCGAAGAACGCCACATATTATGTGAGGGAAAGCGGCACTGGCAGCAGCCAGTATGCGTTGAACACGAACATCTATCGCATCGTCACGCACGACAGTACGGATACTGTTTCAACCATCGACAAGGTGTACGATGCCGACGGCACTGAAATCACCGATGACACCGCCAAGCAGCTGAACAATGGCGCTATTGTCAACAAGAATTCAGGTACGTCCATCGCATGGTCGAAGGTCGATGGCACTGACGGAAGCACGTTGCTCGCGGGTTCCACTTGGGAATTGACCAAGAAGGGCGATCCCGACCAGTCGTGGACCATTACGGACGATGATTCAGGCAGCGAGGTTGCGGGCATCAAGGTCACGGTTAATGGGCAGGAAGTCACTTCGTGGCGCTTTACCAATTCGACTCCTGCAAGCATCACCTACGTTGCCGTGGATAAGGATGGCAAGGAGCTCGCCACGAAGGTGCAGTGGAGGTCCGAGGATCCGGCCATTGCCACCATTGCCAATAATGGCACGCAGCTGCAGCCGAACAGCAGCGGCTTCACGAACATCGTGTTCACGGCAGGCGACAAGACCGTGACATTCCCCGTTACGGTAAGCGGTGTAACCGTGGAAAGCTCCGTGAGCATCGGTAACTATACCGAAGGCCAGAAAATCAGCCTGGAACAAGGTAAGACCATGACGCTGACGGCTACCGTGGCACCTGAAGGCAACACGGTGAACTGGTCTTCGAGCAATACGGATGAGGTTTCCGTAAGCCCCTCAACCGGTACTGCTGTTACGGTAACCGCTAAGAACGCGACTTCAGGCTATGTGACCATCACTGCCACCGAGCAGCGTAGCCAGAAGAAAGCCACCCTGAAAATTAAGGTGACAAAGCCTGCTGCGACCACCACCACTGTGTATTTCAAGATGCAGGATGACTTCAACCAAAATAACGGTCAGAAGCTATTTCTGGAATGGAAGTACGCCAATGGAAGTTGGCCTGCAGACAAGGGCGATCAACCGAACCGAAAGCAAATGACCACCGCAAGTGGGTGTGGCGAATACGTCTCCTACACCATCAATTCGGTGATGCCATCTGATGCCATCTTCCGAATTCGCAGGGATAAGGCTAACTGGACTACTCCTCAATCCTTCTATCGCCCGAATACCGATGGCGGATACTCGTTCAACGGTGGAGACGTGGTGACGCTGGAAAGCAACACTAACGTGTATTACAGCGCACCTTCCGGCTGCACGGTGACCAGCGCATATGTGGAGAATCGCTCCCATCGTTCCACGGTGAAGAACGCGGTGTTCTATGACCAGCCGGTGGTCCGCGCTATTACCAATACGACTGCCAAGGCAGCTGACACGCGGCAGGATGAGGATCCGAAGGGCGGCCAGTTCAAGGTGTCCGACCTTACGGATGGCACCTACACGCTGAAGGAAACCAGCGCCCCGAACGGTTTCGATGTCAGTAAGACGAAGACTTACACCATCGTTATTGAGAATGGGCAAGTCACGAGTTCCGGTCTTCCTAGCGCGGGCAACATTGAGAACTCGCGTCTTACCGGTACGGTGAACTGGAAGAAAACCGACGAGACTGACACCAGCAAGCTGCTGGCCGGTTCCGAATGGAAGCTGTACAAGACTAGGAACTTCTCGTGGGATAACGGCAACGCGGTTTATACCGAGACCGGCAGTACTGATCCGGTCGCAACCATCAAGGATTGCGTGAACAGCAGCGAGAAGACCTGCTCCGCGCAGACGGGACAGTACACGGATCGTGACGGCGAAGCCGGCAAGTTCTCCATCGTCGGCCTTGAGTGGGGCGAATACCAGTTGGTCGAGTCCAAGGCTCCTGACGGGTACAACATCGATACGACTCCGCACGTGTTCCGCATCGGGCCGGCCGAAGGCGCGAACGTGAAGGGCGAGTGGTATACGTCTTCCGGTTTCAAGCCGGAGACTACCGCCGGCTATCAGAAGTCTGCCGCATTCACCGTTGACGGTGGTTCCATTACCAACACCCCCGGCGTCGTTCTGCCTGGTACAGGCGGCGAGGGAGTAAACAAGATGTACGCTGCGGGATTCCTTGCAGTGGCGATTGCCGTGGTCGGTCTGGCCTTGAGCCTCAGGAGGCGGCAATGATGGAAGCGTCTAGGAGAAGGGGGAGTGGTCCGTAGCGTAGCGAACTCGCTGCCCTCTAGGCAATAACTGAATACGAATAACTCAAGATTCCAAAAATTTCAAACAAGAAAGAAAGGGAGAACAATGAACAAGGTTCTCAAAGGCCTCGTAGCCGTGGCAGCCACCGCGGCAATGGCCGTCGCCGGTTTCGCCGGCGCCTCCACCGCCATGGCGGATGACCCAACTGGTGGTATCGCGGTTGAAGCCAACGATACCCACACCTATTCCGTCTACCAGATTTTTACTGGTACGTACGGTAGTGATGGTTCTCTTGGCAACGTTGCAGCTGGCCAGAACTTCAAGACCGCGAATGGAGCTGGTGATGGCGGCACTAATCTGTCAGCCGCTGATGCTGCCAAGAAGGTGGCTGGGCTTGAGAGCAGTGCCTCCGATTCGATGAAGCTTGAAACTATCAACAAGTTCGTTGATTTGACTGGCGATGCATACGGCACAGTATCGGCCGCAGCTCAGCTGAGCAAGGTCCCGGCTGGTTATTACCTCGCCAAGGACAAGGACACTGTGACCGGTAATGATGCAGCTACTTTGTACATTGTCAAGGTTGTTGGCAATGAAGTCGTGACCATCGCCCGCAAGGCCGATAAGCCGACCTTCGAGAAGAAGGTCCAGGATGCCAACGACTCCGAAGGCACTACCACTGGGTGGCAGGATTCTGCTGACTACGACGTGAACGATACGGTTCCATTTAAGCTGACCGCCACCTTGCCGACGGACAAGGACGATTTCGCGGCGTACAAGACCTACAAGCTGGTCTTTAAGGATACGCAGTCGGCTGGTTTGACTTATCCGGAGGCTTCTGGCTTCATTGTTAAGTATGAGGAAACCGTCGTTCCGGCGAGCCAGTACACCCTGACTCTGAACCCGACTACTACCACTGCTGATAGCACGTTCACCCTCACCATCAACGATGTCAAGTCTCTTACTGATTCCGAGGGTCAAGCCATTGCTGTTGCTAAAGGTGGCAAGTTCACTGTCGAATATGCATCCACGCTGAACAAGAATGCTGTGATTGGTTCTGCGGGTAACCCGAACGAGGCTAAGCTCGAATACTCCAACAATCCGAACTACACTGGCGATGGTGCAGGCTCTCCGACTGGTGAGACTCCGAAAGATAAGGTCATCGTCTTCACCTACCAGCTGAACGTCAACAAGACCTTCGATCAGGGTGACCCGGCGGAAAGTGATATGCCGAAGTTCACGCTGTACAAGAAGTACAAGAATGGCGAGAGCGAGGAGTGGAATAAGGTCGGTAAAGAGATCGCTCTGACGAGGGGCGGCACCGAGGGGCATTTCACCTACACTGGATCTTTCTCCCGCATTGATGATGGCGAGTACAAGCTCGTGGAGACCCACACTCCGGCAGGCTATAACACTGCTGCTGACACGCTCTTCACCATCACTGCTGACCACGATGTATTGTCTGACAATCCGGCGCTGACTTCTCTGAAGATTAATCAGACTGACGGTGATAAGACGAATGGTACCGTTCAGGCCGACGTCGTGAACGAGAAGGGCTCCAACCTCCCGTCCACCGGTGGCATGGGCACCGTGCTGCTGTACGTGGCTGGCATCGCCGTGTTCGTGCTTGCTGGCGCGACCCTGGTGATGGCTCTGCGTCGTCGCAATGCCTGATCCTCCGGATTCCATAAGAATCTGAAGTAACCATGCGAAACCCGTGAGCCGCGTTGACGCAAGTCAGCAGCGGCTTACGGGAATCGCAATACATAATTTAAAAACTAAAAATTAAATAATAACTGAACCCACATATGCTGGGCTGGACCACCTCAATCCCTTGTACACTGCCTAATTTTCTTGAGTATCCAGCCTGGCTCCATATATTTTCCGGTTTGCCGTTGGGGGCGAATCAAATATGCTTACTTTCCAATCCACAGAAGAGGGGTCGGCAATGAAGGAACGCACGATCGCAAGCCGCGTCATCGCCGCATGCTGCGCAATCGCCGCCACATTCGCCGCGGCAGCCTGTGCATTCACTACTCGCGATGCCGTCGCGGCGCCAACAACAGACTCTGCCAGCGGCAGCATCGCCATTTCGTACCACCATAAGAGCTCGGATTCCGAAACGTCCGACGATTCTACCAACTTCGCCATTTCGGACGCCAGCTTCAACCTCTACAAAGTCGGGCAGATTCCAGCCAGCGGCGGCGCCACCTTCGAACCCGTCGCACCGTTCACCGACTCCACCGCCTACCCCGTCGACTGGTCGAAGATGACCGGCAAGGACGCGCAGGTGTGGCGAGACATGGCCAACACGCTCGCCGGACTCATCGCGGTGAACCAACCCGACGCCACGGCAACCGGTGTCACCAACGCTTCCGGACATCTGACCTTCACCGAACTGTCCGACGGCCTGTACTTGGCCGTGTCCGACAGCGTTGACGTGAAGGTCGCCAACGCCTCCGGAAAGAACCAGACATGGACGTGCTCTTCCGGCAGCATGCTCGTCGCAGTGCCCGAAGACGGCGTCTCCGGCGGGTCGCGTGTGCTGAGTATCGAACCGAAAACCGAATGTGTGGCGCAACCGCCGAAAACCGTGGAACGCACCGTGCGTAAAATCTGGAATGACCGGAACAATTCTGACGGCAAGCGCCCCGAATCCATCACCGTGAAACTCCTGCGCGACGGCGAGCCCGTGGAAAACGTGAAACTGGACGAGTCCAACAAGTGGACGCATTCGTGGACGGATCTCGACGCGGACCACGAATGGACCGTGGTCGAAGCGGCGGTGCCCGACGGCTACACCACCATCTCCGATGTGGAAGGCGACTCCACTGAAATCACCAACACGCACACGCCACCCACCACGCCGGACCAGCCGCACACCGGCGCCGACGTGCAGCAGGCCGCTTGGATTGCCGTGGCCATCTTGGGCGCGGGCTTGGTGCTGCTGATCGTTGCCAAGACGGCTTTGCGGAAGCGGGCGTAGCATAAATAACGTGACGGATGAATCGGACGCCAAGCCAGCTGCGCAAGTCGAATTGGATGCGCAGGTTAAACCGGGTGCGCAGGTTAAACCGGCTGCCAAGCATAAGAAATCGAATGCGCTGCTCAATGTGATGATTGCCATCTCCGCAATCGCCATGATCGGTGCGCTGGGTCTCATCGCGTATCCGACATTCAGCGACTGGTGGAACCGCATGCATCAGTCATACGCCGTAGCAGGCTACGTGGAACAAACCAAAGACATGTCCGGCGCCGAACGCAAGGCCATGCTGAAAGCGGCGCACGAATACAACGAACGGCTCGCCGCGAACGGCGATCGGTGGCACATGACCGACGCGCAGAAGCGCGAATATGATGAAACGCTCGACGTGACCGGCACCGGCATCATGGGATACGTGACCATCCCGCGCATCAAAGTGAAACTGCCCGTCTATCACGGCACAAGTGACGGCGTATTGCAGATCGCCGCCGGACATTTGGCCGGCACATCGCTGCCCGTAGGCGGAGCGACCACGCACGCGGTGGTCTCCGGGCACACCGGCCTGCCGTCCGCCCGGTTGCTGACCGGCTTGGACGAGCTGCAAAAAGGCGATACCTTCGCATTCCACGTGCTCGACGAAACCTACACGTACCAAGTGGACCAGATCTCAGTGGTGCTGCCGAGCGAAATCAGCAAGCTGAATATTGAGCAGGGGCGCGACTACGCGACGCTGATCACGTGCACGCCGTACGGTGTCAACTCACACAGGCTGCTCGTGCGCGGGCACCGAATTCCGAATCCGAAAGTGCCTGATTCCACGCAGTATGACGAGCCGGGGGAGATGACGGCTGTGGCGGCTGTGGTGATCGGACTGATCATGTTTGTGGCTGGCTGCGCTTTTGTGGGGCTCGCGCGGCTATGGCGACGCTCCTGGATTGTGCGGCACGGGTTGTGCGCCGGGGCCGGCGCGCGCCATTCGTCTGGTGTTCGGGGGTAGTGTCTAGCCTAGCGCCGCCGCAAGCCGGTGACATCGCTTCTCCGGTGTGCGGGGGTGTGCGTCTGGTCGTGCTTGGTATGTGGTGCGTGGTGTTTGTGTGCTTGTGGTACGTGTTGCGTTTCAGTGTGTGTACTTGTGTTTGCGCGCGTGTGCATGTCTGATGTTGCGCAGGGGTGTTGTTGCGGTGCGCATATGGCCTGAATCGTGCTGAAGCATGGGTTGTGAGCGGATGGGGGTATTATTCGGCCTGTTTCGGACGCTTTTGATGCCCCTTTTGCTCATGACTTGCGATTTTGACGGTTTTGGCGCGGTTGTGAGCGGATGGGGGTACGATTCTGGATGTTTCGGGCTGTTTTGATGTTGGGTGGCCTCCCTTTTTGCTCACGACTTGTGAGTTGGGCTGGTTTTGCTTGTCTGTGAGCGGATGGGGGTGTGATTCGGCCTGTTTCGGACGCTTTTGATGCCCCTTTTCGCTCATGACTTGCGATTTTGTCGGTCCGCGCGCGGTCGTGTGCGTGCGGGGGCGTGTGCAATGGGTCTTGCGTGGGTGTAGGCGCGCGGGTGTGCCGGTGCAGGCGTGGGTGTAGGCGTGCGGTCGTGGTTTTGGCTGGGTATCTGGCTTATAGATGGCGGATTCGGCCGGGCGTCCGGTGGTATCTCGCTTATAGGTGGCGGGTCGGTTTGGGCAATAGGTCGTTAGGGGGTAGCATGCATGCCCCCTAGATGTCTTGTTTCCGCAAGGGGCCGCCATCTATAAGCGAGATACCATCCGTCGATCCCGCGAATCCGCCATCTATAAGCGAGAAAGCGCGTGAACCGGGCGCTGCGGCGGCGAAATCGCAAAATTATGGAATCAGCTGATTGCTGCGCGCGGCAGGTGGGTAGTATCGGGCGCGGAAGACGTGGAAGGAGCTGCCATGTGTGATGAAGGGGAAACTGCGGATCAGGCGGATGCCGTACGAACGGAATCGCAAAAGATGGAATCGCGAGCGGGGGAGACGGCGCTTGACGGGTCGGCGCGCAGCATCATCGTGCTGATTGTGGTCGGCATGTTGGTGGGGGTGCTGTCAGGCATGTTCGGCATCGGCGGCGGCACGGTGATCGTGCCCGCGCTCGTCTGGCTGGGGCTATCTCAACGCAACGCGGCCGCCACGTCCACGCTGGCGATCGTGCCGACCTCCATTTCCGGCGTTGTTTCGTACGCGACCGGCGGACATGTCGACTGGCTCGCCGCGGTCCTGCTGTTCTGCGGTATGTTCGTCGGCGGGCAGATTGGCAGCTGGCTGCTGTCGCGGCTGCCGGAACTGGTGCTGCGGTGGATTTTCGTGGCGTTTCTCGTGTTCGTGGTGATCAATCAGGTGAGTTTTGTGCCGTCGCGCGACCACCAGATCGTCATGACGGTGGTGACCGGCATTGGCTTGGCGTTGCTGGGTGTGGTCATCGGCACGCTGGCGGGGCTGCTGGGCATTGGGGGTGGTGCGCTTGCGGTGCCGTCGCTGTCGATGCTGTTTGGCGCGTCCGACCTGGTTGCGCGCGGCACTTCGCTGTTGGCAATGTTTCCGAATTCGATCACGACCAGCGCGGCGAACTTGAAGCGCAGGCTAGTGCATGTGAAAACCGCGCTGATTATTGGTGTGACGGCGGCTGTGACCGCGCCGCTCGGCACGTGGATTGCGGGGGAGGTTTCGCCACGAGTTGGGGCGATTATGTTCGCCTGCTATCTGTGCGTGCTGCTGGTGCGGTCCGTGTTC